>JAEIGA010016214.1_pt1 | contig 11345 bp, 20 predicted proteins | sample 9270691 | NCBI WGS metagenome assembly JAEIGA01 (sample SAMN17057246, study PRJNA624740) | gut metagenome | biome: biome; isolation source: fecal sample | host: Bos grunniens | place: China: Xizang | collected 2019
CAACGGAAAATTAAGGAGGTCAAACTATGAGTGATTTAAAAAGGTTTTTATGGCAGAAGCATGACGGAAATACTTACATGATAACAGATATCATGACGGGAAAAGAGTTTTTCGTCAATAAGAATGTAAACGGAAAATTCACTGTTGACGGATGCACACTAACAGATACTAATTGTTACGGACAGGAAATTCCGCACCACTTCAAAAACAAGTTTGATGTAATGGAATACTTAAAGGAGGCGTGATTATGAATTATCGTGACTGTTTGGAAATTCTGAAAGACAACTATTGCAGAGGCGGAGAGCACGACAAAGACGGTTTATACAGATATATTTCAGGTGGAAATTTGCTTTACCTTGCCAATAAAACAGGCGGATGGTGCTTTAGATATACTGGATCAGTTCACAGTATGGTAAAGTTCTCCATAAAGGCAGACGGAAATATGAAGGACAGCGGAAAGTTACGGAAAAGTGATGCGATTGACCTTGACAAAGTATTGCAGAGGTCAACAAAGTACGCAGTTATTACACCACAACAGGAGCATACAGGACAGACTCTTGTATGGAATGAGATAAAATGACTGTTTAAACGTAGCTAATTGCCTATAATAGTCAGAGCTTATAGGCAAATACATACGCTTGAACGGAAAATCAAAACAGCCGGAAGGCAAGGAGGTCAATATGATTAACAATGAAAGATTAGCAAAGGAATTTATTGAAGCTATTAAGGCAATGGCGGAAAAGCCTGAAAACATGGATAACTTTGAAAGTTATCTGAGTATGCACTTTGATGAGTGGATGGAAAAATATGCTTACGATCCTGAGAGTCTTACTTCAGAAGTAAAGCTGTTTTCAAAAATAGAATTTTAAGGAGGTTGATGTTATGTTATCATTCAAACACATTTATAATGCGGAAAAAGCAAAGGCAGTATGCAATATGTATACCGATATTGAAAAGACTTATGATGGAGATGCAGGAAAAATCTGGACAATGACAGCACACTTCTGGAATAACAACCATGAAGTTAAAGTCATTCAGTCGGCAGATGGAAATTACAAGTATTCCAACAGAGAGGGAAATTTTGAATGTGGTTTTAACGGAGATCAGATAACCATATTCAAAGGGGAATACAACGGCAGAAAATGCAAGGCAGACAGCAGCTTAAAGAAATTTGAAAACATTTCAATGATGTTATATGCACTTGTGAAGTGCGGAAAATTAAATTGAGGAGGTATCACTATGGGAAAAGTACAAAAGTTTTTAGATAGAGCTTTCAGAAATGGTTGGAAAATAGCAAAGAGAATTGACTTTCCAAACACCGATATGTATAACTATCATCTTGTACCCACAAATGGTGATGATGGGTATATAGTGATGTGGTGTAAGGGAGAGAATGAACTTGAAACTCAATTTAATAATGAACGCTATCCGGACAGCAGGTACAAGGGAAAAACATTATATGAAACTGGCGTATGTGTGTTTGATAGTGCAAAGAAATATTTGGAAAATTTGAAGTCTAAATGAAATACCACTTCTATCGGCATTATATCCGAGTGCATTGGAAATCCTGATGCACTCCAATATAGTGCTGAGAGCACAACAAATTAATGATAGGAGGTCATTATATGACAAATTATATTAAGGTTAACCGCACTGGAGATCAGCTTATACTGCTATCATTCACAGCGGAAAAGTTAAACAGCTCTACACCTGAAGGCTGTCCGTTTCCAAACTACACACTTCTTGACTTGCTGAAAGACTTAGTACAGATGTATTCATGGAAAATCAGCAAGGACACCACAGCAGCAGACTTCATTGAAATGCTTATGCAGGAAGATGTACACGCTGTTTCATACGGAAAAGAAATCATTGACTTACTGGAAATCTGAGGAGGAAAAATTATGACAAACGAAAAGTATTTAGAGCTTGTAAACAAGGCTATGGAAAATCTGAAAGATGATACAGACGGTTACGGACAGACACCTATTGACTTCATGAGGAAAAACGGGATCAAATCAACAGACAATATGCGTATATTCCTTGACAGTGTAGGAGCTTATCTTGAGGAAATCAGATGCGGACTTCTCGCAGATATGGAAGCAGCAGAAGCAAAGAAGAACGGAAAATCAAGTGCTTTATCTGCCATTAAGAAGTTATGCAATGACAACTACAAAGAAAATCAGAACAGAAAACCTTCCATTGCTTATGCAAACTATGACGAGTCGGAAAATAAATACTTCACAGTCAGCGGAACGTGGATGATTGTATCAGAAAATCCCGCCGGTATGGTAGAAATGCCTGAGAACGTCAAGAAGGATATGGAAAAACCATTTGATTACAAGAGAGCTATGCCACAAAAATATGAGATGCATAAAGTTGAATTGCCATCACTGGTGAAGATCAGCACTTATTTAAAGGCACGTAAAGCCACAAGGAATAAGCATGACAAAACATGGGATAGACTTGTATTTGAGGACTTTGCCATTAAGGGAGAATGGTTAGAAGCGGCTATGAAGATAACAGGCTCATCGGAAATTTATGTTAAGACCAACGTAACCGCACTTCTCATGGAAGGCAATGGATATACAATGGTACTGATGCCTATAAAGAATACGGATGTAGACAAAAACACAGGTGAAACAAAACATATGTCAATTACAGACTTTAATATCTGAGAGGAGGATATTTATGACACTATTACAGGCATTGACATTAGCTGAAAAGCTGGAAAAATCACACATCAAAGTGCTCAAATGGTTTGTAGAAAATGGACAGTTTGAAGGCTCATACAGAGAGCTTTCAACTGCTATCTACGGAAATCCAAAGGTAGCAAGTAACGTGAATAAATACGTTAAGCATCTTGCAGATATCGGACTGCTTGTAGTAGCTGTGAATGATGACTGCAATTGCTTTGACGTAAACCGCACCTACATTTACATCAACCCGGATTGGAAATAAGGAGTAGTGATTATATGAATATAACAGCATATGTAGAGGATAAGAGAACTTCTGAGTTCTATCCCACACCTGACAGCCTTATAAAGAGGATGTACGACAAAATTAAATGGGATTACGTACAGACAGTATTAGAACCTTCCGCTGGTAAGGGTGATATTGTCAAGTATCTGAATACTCACGGAAAAACTATTTATAATAATAACGTGAAGTTTGACATTGACTGTTGTGAGCTTGACAATAATCTCAGACAGATTATCCTTTATACTTTTGGCGATCAGAACAAGGAAAGACTTAGGGCAGAACGTCAAAAGATAAGCAAAAAGTATGAGTATATAGACAATAGACAGCGCAGTTATTACTATTATAATCACGTGACAAAAGCTTATGAGGAGTTGCCGAATGACGATCTTAAAGCCTTACGTGATATAGATAAGCAGCAGAAAGAGAACGGAGAAGGCAATGTGCATATCGTTCATGATGACTTCTTGACCTATACGCCATACAAGGAATACGACGTTGTTATCATGAATCCACCATTCAGCAATGGAGACAGACACTTGTTAAAGGCTTTGGAATTACAGCAGTACGGAGGACAGATTGTCTGCTTACTTAATGCGGAGACTATCAGAAATCCTTATACAGAATCACGCAAGCACCTTGTGAAGCTGTTGGATCAATACGATGCAGATATAGAATATATATCGGATGCATTTTCTGATGCTGAACGTACTACTGATGTAGATATAGCATTAATCTATGTTAATATACCAAAGTCTCAAGATGATGATTCTATTTTCGATAAACTGAGCCAATCGAAAAAATACCATGAACCCACAGCCGAAGAAGTAACAGCACTGGATTTTGTTGACTACTTGGAAAGCATTATAAATAGGTATAACATCGAAATCCGCAGCGGAATAGAGCTTATTAAACAGTATGAACGCATGAAACCGTACCTGCTTAACAGCTTTAACACAAAGGATTACCCATCACCAATTATACAACTCACTGACAGAATGGGCAAAGACAAAATGACAGTCAATAAATATGTGCGTGAAGTACGCTTGAAGTATTGGAGAGCATTGTTTACTAATCCACAGTTTGTTGGAAAAATGACATCGGCTTTGCAGTCAAAATACAGAACTAAAGTTGAAAGCTTTGCAGACTATGACTTCAGCAAGTTCAATATCGAAAATCTGTTTGCCGACATAAATGCACAGATTAAAACAGGTGTTGAGGATGAAGCAGAAAAGATGTTTGACAGATTAACTTCTTATTCTATGTATGACGGTACAGACAACAGACATTTATATGATGGATGGTACACCAACGAAGCATACAAGATCGGCAAGAAGGTTATTCTCCCAGCAAGAGGAATCTTTTCTGAATGGAGTAGTAACCCGAGAGCTTGTGACGCTTACAATACACTAGCTGACATTGAGAGAGTGCTTAACTTCTTTGATGGAGATATGACCTCAGAAGTTGATATGCAAGGCACTTTGGAAAAATACTTTGAACAGGGAATTACAAAGAAGATACCTCTCAAATACTTTGAGGCTACGTTCTATCTTAAAGGAACGGTACATCTTGTATTCAATTGCTCCGAATTACTTGATAGATACAATATCTATATCGGTAAGCAGCGTAAGTGGTTGCCTCCTACATACGGCAGAAAGACCTATAAGGATATGACCGCAGAGGAAAAGGCAGTTATCGACAGTTTTCAGGGTGAAAAGCAGTATAACAAGGTTATGACAAACAAGGCTTATTATCTTGGTGGAATAACACATCAAACTATGAACATGATTGGCATGAACGCATAAGAACAAGGGATGACTTGTTTATCCCTTATAAATTAAAGGAGGAAAATCAAATGAGAACAGAAATTCAGGTATTCACAAGTGAAAAGTTTGGGCAGCTCAGGACAATAGAGGTTGATGGCAAACCGTATTTTGTTGGCAAAGATATTGCAGAATCTTTAGGATATAGTAATACGAAAGATGCTTTAGCTAAACACGTTCATCCTGATGATAAAAAGATAATTCAAAGGTCGGATTTTGCTACCTTTGACAATCCTTTGGAGTTTGCTTTAGAGTATATCCCGAATAGAGGGCTTACCTTTATTAACGAATCTGGCTTATATTCACTAATTTTAGGAAGTAAAAAGGATAAGGCTGTTATGTATAAGCATTGGGTAACATCTGAAGTATTACCCTCTATACATCGCACAGGATCATATATAGGCAAATCGGAAAATCCAAATGTAGCACTTGTGACTATCACTCCTGAAATGGCAGAAGAAATGCTGAAGAAGAACATAGGCAATCGGAAAATCAATCAGGCTAATGTAAACCGCATTGCAGCAGATATGGCAACAGGCAATTACAGGCTGAATGGTGAGACAATTAAGATAAGTCCCAATGGAGAAATACTTGACGGTCAGCACAGACTCTTAGCAGCCGTTAAAAGTGGAATGACATTCAGAACATATGTTGTATACAACGTAGAGCGTGAATCTATCGGCACTATTGATATGGGCAAAGGCAGAAGCGTTGCTGATTCTCTTAACGTTATGGGCTGTAATATTAAACAGGGAATTATCCCTGCTATGAACTTCTACTTCAACAGGGGACAGAAGCTCACAACAGCACAGACAGGATGCTTATGGAATACCTATGAAGATAAACTGAATATGATATGTGAAGTTCTTGTGGGTAGTCATCACGATTACTTATTATCTCAGCGTGATCTTAGAGGCTTTGTAATACATCTTGCTATATCAGAAAAGTGGTCTGAAGATGATTTGAGAGTGTTTGTAAACGGTTTAAAAAATAAGCCTAACCGTGATACAACCTATGAATTATCTGCATACAACTTCCGCAATTGGTATGACAGAAAAGTACATGGCAAGCTCCGCAATCTGAAGTCACTCGGAGAAAAGAATAAAGCCAATGTCACACTTGATGCTCTCTGCACACTCGCAGAAGGCTATACAAATGACAAGCTGGTGCGTTCATTCGCTTGGAAAAATCGTGCAAAGGGAGTCTTAGATACTGGATATAACATTGCACAGCAGAGATTTATCGCATTAACCACAGAGAATCAGAGTTATATAGGAATGGAGGAATGATTATGAATAAATTCAGTGTGCTTACAGCAGCTTTCCTTATGCTGTCAATGGTGAATCCCACTGTAATCAAGGCAGCAGAGAACAATCCCGGTACTCTCATGAAAGACGTTGACTTCAACGGAGTGATTGACAGCAGAGATGCCACACTTATTCTCACAGAGTACGCAAGCACCTCTATTGGTCGTGAGTCTACACTCACTAAGACACAGCGTTATATAGCTGACACAGATTATGACGGACAGATCACCGCAGTTGATGCCTCGCACATTCTCACATCATATGCAGTCATGAGCGCAGGAAATCAAATGCCAGTCAAGACAGTGTTGTTTGGTATCACAGTTAACGGACAGCCTGTAAACTATCAGACTTTCTATATTGAGACAGCGGAAAATTACATTGAGCGCATCAGGACAGACTATCCAGCAGATGCCGCATTCTCCATAATGGCAGACACAACGATCTTCCACGGGGAAGAAGTCGTTAAGGTCATGTACACGGTGGAGCAAAAGTAAAAGCGGAGCATTACACTCCGCCTAAACGCTTATTAGTTTTCTTGTTGCCAGCAATAACCATAATGCAAATTATAGAACCGTAGATAGAAAGACCTCCGATAATACCGAATACAACTTCAACGCTGGTTGTGGTGTTGATTTCTGATTCAAGCTTAGTTGCCTCTAATGAATATTTGTAGTGTTTGACATCATCATTCTCGGTCAAGTTTACCAAGCTTTGTACAGTGTTTAGCTGCTCCATCTTGTCTCTGACCTCAGCTTCACAGGTTACTATAATGTAGGTGCATATGGCGATAGTGAGAATAAACATGACTAAAATGAAGCTTGGAATTGAAACCGATCTTCTTTGAGCTATCTCAATAGGCGCATTGGCGTAGCCACATTGAGGGCAGAACTTAGCTTTGTTGGAAATTTCTTTACCACATTCAGGACATTTGATAAGTGCCATAATTATTCTCCTTTCTTTGGAACAAGTTGAATTTTTAATTCACAGTTGAGGGCGTTTGCTATCTTTTGCATTTGCAACAATCCTAAATTGTCACGATTAAGGGCGTTAGATAATCCGTTGTCAGATAATCCAATAGATTCCGCAACATAATGTTGAGTAACGCCGAGATCAATACACTTTTTTCTCACTTCTTTTCCGAAATCATTCATAGCATCACCGCCTTTGTTGAAAAAATACAAAATGTTTGCTGGGAATATGTTGAAGTTGCACGAATATAAGCTAAAACAAAAATAAAATTCCCAAATAGCTTTACATATTCCCATATACGTGATATAATACAATTACAGAGTGAAACAATAATAATTGTTCTACACATATTATATCACATAATGATAAAAAAATCAAGTGGGAGGTCAATATGTTTAAAAAAAAGAAACATTTCGTTTCTCGTGATGCTGAAAATATTATCCTCATGTTCTACGATGAGAGGGAGAAGTCAGCGGAGCAAGCAAAAATCGAATTGCAAATTGCAAAGTTAGAGGGAGAACCTGACCGTGAAATTCTGAAGCATTATGCCTTTAAGATGGGGCAAATGGTAGAGCTGGAAAATATTATGGATGCTCTGTGTATCGAATACAAACGAGATTGGGAGGTATGAACTATGTTGAAAAATACTGTTAAAAAAGAATGTAACATCATCGAGATGTTCCCCGAAAAGAAGCGTGACTTCTCCGCAATGATACCGCAGAGCATACTTCCTGATACTGAGAAGGAACTCAATGAGGTTATTGACATTGAGGATAACATGACAGACACAGAAGGTATGGACGCTATGAGTGAACCAATATTCAATGGTGTAATTGAATACCTGTTGGGAAAAGGCAAGACGAGAGATGTGCTGATGTATGTATTACAAGCAAATTTTGGCATACGCCACAGCGATCTTATCAAACTGAAGCTTATAAACTTGATTGACATTGACGGTAACTTTCGTGATAAAGTCAACTGGTGTGAACAAAAAACAAGTAAGACTCGCCAGTACATCATTAATGATGCAGTCAAGGCAGCAACAATAATCTATCTCAAGAGTCACGCAGATAAAAAGCTGACTGACTTCCTGTTTACGGCAGAGGGCAGAAACAAAGGCTACAAGAAAGTAACCTATAAGGATGAGAATGGCAAAGTCAAAGCTCTCAGACAGAATGGCAAATTCGTTTATGAGCATGACGAAAACGGCAATCTCATTCCAGAACCGCTACGCAGAGATCAGGCGGAGAACACCTTAAAAGATGCTCTTATAGCAATAGGAATCAAGCTGAAGAATGACAGACGCTGCAAGGACGGTGAGTACAAACTGAACACACATAGCAACCGTAAATTGTACGCAACGAAATTCAGCGAAGTTGCCTATGCTTTAAAGAAAGATGGACGTTTTAACGTGGATTCTGATGTATTAGCGTTGGTTCAGCTTGACTTACGTCATAGTTCATTAGCTACTACAATGCGTTACAATCGGTCTTTCGATAATATGAAGAAAATGGTTTGTCAGAATATGAATATTGGTTTATCCGTATTAGAAAGATACTTATAAGGAGGAAATTAAAATGGAATTTGCAATTGGTATGATCGTAGGAGCTTCAATCTTTTCAATAGTTGTTGCTATTAGTATGGCAAAGGCGGCGAAAGAGATTGACGAAGCCGAAGCAGAAATCTTTTCAAAGGAGGCTGATAGGCATGACATGGAATCCTGATGTATTCTGCAAGTGTGCTAATTGCGGTGGAGAAATTTACATAGGGGAGAACTACTATAGACTCCCCTGTCCGCTGAATCCACGGGCTACATTTGAGAGAATAGTTTATAAGTTCTGTGAGTCTTGCATTGACAGTGCAAGAGAGGAGGCTTATGTAGAGCCGCTTGATGATGATACGATAGCAGATATGAAAGGGTAAGGAAGTGATCTTATGGCAGACAAAAAGAGCTTTATGATGTATTTAGATACCATAGCACAATGGGATATGCTGACAGATGCACAGGCAGGACAGCTTGTAAAAGCACTTATGGCATATGCTAATGACGGTACACTTATTGATATTGATGACGGCATGGTAAAAATGGCATTCTCCTTTATGTCTGCCCAAATCGACAGAGATAATGAGAAGTATGCCGAGAAATGCAAACAAAACTCTGAGAAGGCACGTATGCGTTGGCATAAAAAAGATGCCGATGTATGCAATGGCATACCAATGGATGCCAACGATGCCGATAAAGATAAAGAGAAGGATAAAGATAAAGATACGGATAAGGATAAAGAGAGAGATAAGGATAATCTCATCACTCTCACACCCCAAGAATATAAAAAGCTCGTATCAGACTATGGGGAAACAACTGTATCTGAATATATTGACAAGATTACAAATTATTGCAGAAGTAGCGGCAAACGATATAAGGACTACGATGCTACAATTAGATCGTGGATGTCGAGGGATGGACGTAAAAAGTCAGATGTTAGCAAGTACGAGTTTTCCATTAATCGTTTTGACACGCCAAGTTAATCACCAAAGAACTTCTCTTTGTGACGTAGGGCAGCCTCTATAAGCATGGTTATTAACTCATCTTTTCTCTGTAGGTAACCGTCTTTTATGGCAATCTGCTCTTTCAGAAAATCAACTCTGCGGTTGGCAAGCTCTCTTTCTTCTGCCAGTTGTTTTTCGAGTTGTTGTATACGTTCATTCTTGTAACGCAACAGAGAGATAGACAGGTCTTTATCATGCATCTTAGGGGATATAGACTCCGCACCCAGCAAGGCGGCGGCGATGGGACGGATGGTGAGATCAAAATTAAAGCTGTCATCATTCTCTGAGCCTTCTTTGAAAACCCTCTTGACAGTAGACAGAGACACGTAATCGTCATTGTTATTCTGCTCGGCATACTCACTAACTATATCCACTATACGTTTCAGTGAGAATCCGTGTTCTTCCCGGTACTGTTTGAGTTGGATAATGAGTTCACGTTTGCGTTCTGTTAGTTCCATAAAAAATCCACCTTTACACTAAATTAGACCTTTTTGGGTCTTGAAAAAGCTATATAAAAACGATATACTAATCATATCATATTTATAGGCTTGTGTCAAGAAAGAAAAATTTCACAGAATTATCACATATTTTTCTTGTTTATCGAAAACTTTCACATGATAAACACATTAGACGATTGACAAATCAGAACAAATGTTCTATAATGTGAATACCATATTATCGAGGAGGAATCTCATATGAATATTTTTAGCTTACTCGGCAAAATCATGGACGATGCGAGAGGCGGACTCGTTCACTTCGACTGCTGGAATGACAATTCAGAAGTGGTTTATGACTGCTGCACAGACTATATTGCAGATGATGTCTATGACTTCATCGCAGACGAGATGAAGGATGGTTGTGCTATTGTATTCAGAGCAGATGCCAATTGCAACTTTGAAATTGCCGAGATAGACTACATTGACAAGGACGGAATGGAAATGAGTGTCGATGTAAGAGAAAACATAAGAAAAGATATGATGTCGGATAATCTCTTATCCGTATACCACGATTTGTGCGAAAAGATAGTCGATCTGTCGTAGTCGAAACTTGACATTTTGTGCAGATTTTGGTATAATCTAAGACAAAGGAGGCTTATGTATGGTATACAGATTTGATGAATATGTAGCGGAGTTCCCAAAAAAGAACGTGTCTACTTTAAAAAAATTTGAATCCGCAGAAAAGAATCTGCACGAGATGTCAATAGAAGAAATTAATGCTATAATTGCAACTTGGGGCGCAGTAATTCAGGCGACTGCCGCTAATCAGAAAAGCATTATTAGCTTATACTTTGATTGGCTAACCGAGAACGGTATTTCTGTAGCTGCTAACATAGACGATATTATTATTCCTGTTAAAACCGCTGAATTTCTCATATATTCAAGTGCAATGTTGCACGAATACTGGAATAAGTTCTTTGATAGCTGTGAAAGACAAGCGGCAAAGAGCGGTAACTTTTTCAGTAGGGATAAATACCTGACAGACTATGTTGCTGATATACTCTCGTTTTATGGGCTAACAGCAGAACAAATCCTTGCACTTGATCTCAGCGACGTACAACCTGATGGCGTTAGCGGTTATGATTTGCCGTTAACACAAGAGGATATTGATATCCTGATAAAGTATAAGGGGCTTAGTGAGTTTGCAAACAACAAGAAGGTAAGCGGACATAAGTATATCAGAACTGCTGGTGCTATTAATGCAGATGCTCTTGACCGTAGCATTA
>JAEIGA010016215.1_pt1 | contig 11344 bp, 7 predicted proteins | sample 9270691 | NCBI WGS metagenome assembly JAEIGA01 (sample SAMN17057246, study PRJNA624740) | gut metagenome | biome: biome; isolation source: fecal sample | host: Bos grunniens | place: China: Xizang | collected 2019
ATCCTTATCATTCTTGATCATGATCTGATCATCATAGATCAGATTGGTTGTAAGAGTAAGCGAGAAGTACTTTGCAAGCTTCCATGCAATACGGTTGTCCCAGTTGATACGTGGACAGTGGTTGATGTCGAGATAGTTCACGAACACAACAACCTGAGTGCTGTACGAGAAGTTATCATTGACATTGACCTTTGCATCAGCCTTGAACTGGGCACCGAATTCGAAGCGCGCACCCCTGAAATAATTTCCATAAGCTGCAGGATCAGTACTCTTGTTCTGCTTGGCCGCATCAAATGCATTTTTCTCTTCATCTGAAAGGGAATCAAAATGCTCCTCATTATAAGCCTTCTTGAGTCCCATAGAGTATTTCTCCCTCAACTCAGCATCCTTGACAATGACAAAACCTCCGGTAAGAGGGGCAAGATTGATAGACAGCCACTTGGTAGGCTTGCAGTCAATACCGAGCGCGAGATTGGTGTATGCCGGAGCAAGGAAACCTGACTTTAACACACGTGCATCTCTCCAAGCCTGTCTCAAGGCACCTCCCATAAGATCATTTCCATCAGCATCGGCAAGCGTTCCCGGTGTCTTATAGTCATATCCTGTCGCGAACTGTGACTTGAAATCATAGTTTGCTGAGAAATAGAAGTTCTTCATCTTATCTGTCTTGTAGCCCCACTTGCTCTCAAGATAGATTCGGTCCGTGCTCTTCTGAAGGATAGGCTTTGACGATGCGTAAAGGAAACCGTAGTCAAGCTGGAGGCGATTGTTCCAGAACATCTCATTCTTCTTCCAGTTGGCGTTTGCATCGATGAATGCTGCCAATGACACGGTATTGTCTCCACCGGCAGCCCAGTTTGTGAGACCGGTCTGACCAAGGTTGACGTTAGTCTTGAGAGAGTTTGTCCAATATTTCGGCTTTTCGACCTTCTGCGGAGCCTCGGGAGCCTCCATGATTGCCTTCGCAGCATCTGCAGCGGCATCCTGAACATTCTGTGCCGCCATGGTGAACGATGCGGCCAAAGATAGTACAACTACACTTAAATACTTCATATACAGTATCTTATTTTAACTCAAATTAGTAAGAAATAGCAAAGAGCACACGCTGGCTTGAAGGCTTGCCACTATAGATGCACTTGCCCTCCTCCATACATACGGCACTGTCTACAGGGATACAACGGATAGTCGCCTTTGTCTCCTCCTTGATCTTCTCCTCAGTCTCAGGAGTACCATCCCAGTGGCAGAGAAGGAATCCACCCTTGGTGATCTCTTCCTTGAACTCTTCCCATGTGTCAACCTTGCGGATGCTGTCGTCACGGAACTTGAGAGCCTTTGCATAGATGTTTGCCTGAATATCGTCGAGAAGAGCAGCAATCACGTCTGCAACACCCTCCTGAGAGTGCGATGACTTCTCGCATGTATCACGGCGTGCAAGCTCCACAGTACCGTTCTCAAGGTCACGTGCACCCATCGCAAGACGTACAGGGACACCCTTGAGCTCCCACTCGGCGAACTTGAATCCAGGACGGAGAGTATCACGGCTGTCAATCTTTACGCTGATGCCCTTGGCCTCCAGATCCTTCTTGAATGCAGCCATCTTGTCGAGAATAGCGTTGTTCACCGCCTCATCCTTTCCTGTGATAGGTACCATTACGACCTGGATAGGGGCAAGCTTCGGAGGAAGTACAAGTCCGTTGTCATCACCATGTGCCATGATGAGGGCACCCATAAGACGAGTGGAAACACCCCATGAAGTAGCCCATACATACTCCTGCTGGCCTTCCTTATTGGTGAACATCACGTCGAATGCCTTAGCGAAGTTCTGTCCGAGGAAATGTGATGTACCAGCCTGAAGAGCCTTTCCATCCTGCATGAGAGCCTCGATGGTCATAGTATCGAGGGCACCTGCAAAACGCTCGTTAGGACTCTTGTGTCCTACGACTACAGGTACACCCATATAGTTTCTTGCAAAATCCGCATACACATTCACCATCTTCATTGTTTCTTCTTCAGCCTCCTGACGTGTAGCATGCGCGGTGTGACCTTCCTGCCAGAGGAATTCAGCTGTACGGAGGAAGAGACGGGTACGCATCTCCCAACGCACTACGTTAGCCCACTGATTGCAGAGGATAGGGAGATCTCTCCATGATGTCACCCAATTCTTGTATGTATTCCAGATAATGGTCTCTGAAGTAGGTCTTACGATGAGTTCCTCCTCAAGTTTCGCTGAAGGATCCACTACCACTCCGTTTCCATTCGGATCCGCCATGAGTCTGTGATGTGTCACCACAGCACACTCCTTTGCAAAACCCTCAACATGCTCAGCCTCACGGCTAAGGAACGACTTAGGGATGAAGAGAGGGAAATATGCGTTGACATGTCCTGTCTCCTTGAACATCTTGTCAAGAACATCCTGCATCTTTTCCCAGATTGCATAACCGTATGGCTTGATCACCATACAACCTCTTACTGCAGAACGCTCTGCGAGATCTGCCTTTACAACAAGGTTATCATACCACTGCGAGTAGTTGTCCGACCTTTTTGTTACCTCTTTTGCCATTGTATTCTCTTTTTTGATTTATTTTATATCTTTGTATTGCAACTAAACCTTCAGGACCTGCATCCATCTAAAGGAACAGCTGATTTTTACGGTATAGTTATTGCAAACTATATCAGGTTGCGAAGATACGAAATATTATTCATATACATAGGAGAAAAATCCATGAAAAAGATATTCATATTCCTCTCCGGAGCATTGTTCATACTGTCATCATGCGGAATATCATCGAGATATTCTTCATCTGACAGCGGCCAGAAGTTTGCCGACGGCATCTACAGTTCTGCCCCGTCACGCAAAGACAAGCAGCAGGAGCAGATCTCAAAGACTGAACTGCAAGCACTTGCAGAGCAGACCAAAGCCTCACAGATATACCTGTTCGGCGATCATAAGGATACAGTCATGATTCCGGAAAACATGGCTGCAACCATAAGATACGACAAGCAGCTCGGCACCAGTGTAACAGTAGCGGAATTCGACCCTTATGACTTCACATACAGCTGGTATACTGACAGATACAGATGGAATTCATACTGGAATCTGGGAATGTGGAACAGTGTCTACTATAGAGGATGGCATGACCCATGGTACTACGGAAGCTATTATGGTCCATGGCATTATACAGGATGGTACGACCCATGGTACTATGGAGGGTGGTATGATCCATGGTATTACGGTTATGGCTACCGCGGATGGTATGATCCATTCTACGGATACATGCATCCATATTACTGCGGATGGTACGGAGGATGGGACCCTTACTACTACCCTCATCATCACCACCATCACGTAGTCCTTCCGTCACCAGGTACACATCAAGGCAGAGAAGTCTACCGAGGCTCACGTCTTGAGACATCAGGAAGCCGTGTAATAGCAAGTAACCGTCCTTCTTCCAACCCTGTGTCGGGCTCCGTAAGCAGACGGGTATCGACAACAAGCAGAAGTTCATTCGGAACAAGCAGGACAAGTGCAACCAGAGAGGCTCTCGGCAGAAGGACCACATCATCAAGCAGGCCGTCTGCAGCATCCCAGCCATCAGGAAGGACAAATGTTTCAGGACAGAGTTCAACAAGATCGACTGCGACATACAGAAGACCTTCCGGAACAGCTCCACGTGTTTCGGGAAACAGCGGATCATCATACAGCAGAAGTACAAGTTCATCCGGCAGCAATTCATCATACAGCAGGAGTTCGAGTTCGTCAAACAACAGCTCATCATACACAAGAAGCTACTCGTCCCCAAGCCGGTCAAGCTACAGTTCCGGCTCATCAGGAAGTTCAGGAGGCTACAGCAGGAGCAGTTCAGGAGGTGGCGGCAGCTACAGCAGAAGCAGTTCAGGAGGACATAGATAAACTACTATAAACTATAACGACATGAAGAAGACAGCATTAACCATTCTACTGGCATTATGCGCATCAGGACTTTTCGCTCAGACAGCCTACGATGCACTTATGCTTAGTGAAAACAGCTATGAGGGGACAGCAAGATCGGTGGCAATGGGCAACGCATTCACCGCATTGGGAGGAGATCTTGGAGCTGTCACCATCAACCCCGCAGGAAGCGCAATGGCATCATATTCCCAGATTACCTTAACTCCGGGAATAACCATATCATCGACTACAGCGGAAGGCGTTTCTCCATACGAGAACGGCTATCTGCCATATTTTCAGAGGAAGCTCAAGAGCGACCTCACAAAGATGAGTCTGCCAAACATCGGATTCAACTTCAATTTCAAGACCGGACGCAAGCACGGTCTTGTCAACTGGACCCTCGGATTCATGGTCAACAAGACAGCAGACTACAATCAGGATGTGTATGCAAACGGACTGAACTCGACAACTTCGTTTATAGGTGCAATGGCATACGAGGCATCCATGAACGGATACTATCCTGACGACCTCGGAAGCAAGGACGCATACGACCTCGGTATTCCATGGAAATATGTCACCGGCTACCAGAGCGCAATGTTCGACCCATTCGATGACATCTATGTAGCGGCTACCGAAAAGGTATATGACGACTACACATGCTTCGTTGCCGGAGAACTCGACCAGACCTACGGAAGAAGGACAAGCGGAAGCAAATACGAATACATAATAAATGCAGGCTTCAATATTTCCGACTGGATCTACTTCGGATTCAATCTGGGAATAAACTCCATGACCTACTCATATGACGAGTACTTCAAGGAAGAAGCAGTGAACAGTAATGACTTCCTCATTGAGCTCAAGGACGAGCAGGGTAACATCATATCCACCAGCTATTTCAACAGAATGAAATACAAGAGCGAGTACTCATTCTCGGGAACAGGATACTTTGCGAAGTTCGGATTCATCATGAATCCTTTCACCGGATTCCGAGTGGGAGCCGCACTCCAGACCAGAACAAGGACTACAGTGAATGAACGATGGGGAGACGAAGGACAGACAGACTTCTCCGGCCCTGACGGAAAAAGATGGGAGTCTGAAAGTCCATACGGAGAGAACAGCTGGACATTCACTTCCCCACTCAAGGCCAACTTCGGTATAGCATACACATTAGGACAGTTCGGAACAGCGAGTGTCGACTATGAACTCAGCAACTACGGCAATCTGAAATACAGAAGTTCAGCATACACAGACAGGAAGTATCTTGAGGAAATCAACGAGGACATGAAGGCCTCTTACGGAATCTCACACAACCTCAGGGCTGGAGTCGAGGTCAAGCCTGTTCCAGCATTGGCCCTCAGAGCAGGATACGGACTGAAGACATCAGCACAGAAGGCTGTATGGGACAATAATATAGAAGACTATGTGGGCGTGAAACCTGTATTCACCCACAACGCAGCTCTGGGAATCGGCTTCAGCAGCAAGGGCTCCTTCTTTGCAGACGCCGCAGTGACAAGAACATTCCTGCCGGACGAGTATTTCATGCCGTACAATGACTACGTATTTGTCTCTGACGGAAATGACGGATACGTCGTTGACCACAATTACTATGCACCGGATCTCCAGATCAGGAGCGCCCTCTGGAAAGTAATCCTTACTCTCGGCTTCCGCTTCTGATAAAAGACCTCGAAACCCAGCGTTTGATCCTATAGATCACGACACAGACATAGCGAGCCGCCGGCTGCTGAGACATTGGCTCCCGAAAAGGAAGGGGCCCACAAAGTGGGAAGGATCTCAGCGGCCGGCGGCTCGCTATGTGCAATATGATCTTAGAGCTTCCTCTTGATCTCCTCAATAGTATAAGCCTCAACAACGTCACCGACCTTAATGTCGTTATATCCCTGGATGTTGAGACCACAGTCCATACCTGAAAGCACCTCCTTGGCGTCATCCTTGAACCTCTTGAGAGATCCAAGCTCACCAGTGTAGACAACGATACCGTCACGGATCACGCGTACCTTGGCAGTCCTCTGAAGCTTACCTTCACGTACGATACAACCTGCGATTGTACCGACCTTAGAGATCTTGAAGGTCTCCTGAACCTCGGCAGTAGCGGTAATGACCTCCTTCTGCTCAGGCTCAAGCATACCCTCGATACCGCTCTTGAGCTCATTGATACAGTCATAGATGACAGAGTAGAGACGAATCTCGATCTCCTCCTTCTCAGCAAGCTTGCGGGCACCTACTGAAGGACGTACCTGGAAACCGATGATGATTGCATCCGAAGCTGCAGCAAGAAGGATATCCGACTCTGAAATCGCACCCACTGCCTTGTGGATAACATTCACGCGTACCTCCTCTGTAGAAAGCTTGATGATAGAGTCCGAAAGCGCCTCGACTGAACCGTCCACGTCTCCCTTCACAATCACATTCAGCTCCTTGAAGTTTCCGATAGCGATACGACGTCCGATCTCCTCGAGTGTCATATGCTTCTGGGTCTTGATACCCTGAATACGGATAAGCTGCTCTCTCTTGTTGGCGATATCCTTAGCCTCCTTCTCATCTGCCATGACATTGAATGTCTCACCTGCAGTAGGAGCACCATTAAGACCGAGAACAGAAACCGGAGTAGATGGACCTGCCTCATCAACCTTCTGACCACGCTCGTTGAACATAGCCTTGACCCTACCTGTGTAGCAGCCTGAAAGAATGACATCACCAACCCTCATGGTACCGTTCTGTACAAGAACTGTCGCGAGATATCCGCGTCCCTTATCAAGAGAAGACTCAATCACAGCACCGGTAGCTCTTCTGTTAGGATTTGCCTTGAGTTCAAGCATCTCTGCCTCGAGAAGAACCTTATCAAGAAGAAGATCCACATTGATACCCTTCTTTGCGGAAATCTCCTGGCACTGATACTTTCCACCCCAGTCCTCAACGAGAATGTTCATATTGGAAAGCTGCTCGCGGATCTTCTCAGGATTTGCACCCGGCTTATCTATCTTGTTGATAGCAAAAATCATAGGGACACCTGCCGCCTGTGCGTGGCTGATAGCCTCGACAGTCTGAGGCATTATGCAGTCGTCGGCAGCGACGATGATGATCGCAACGTCAGTCATCTTGGCACCACGTGCACGCATCGCGGTGAAGGCCTCGTGACCAGGAGTATCAAGGAATGTGATTCTCTGGCCGTCAGGAAGCTCCACATGATATGCACCGATGTGCTGAGTGATACCGCCGGCCTCACCTGCGATCACATTCGCATTACGGATGTGGTCGAGAAGCGATGTCTTACCATGGTCAACGTGGCCCATCACGGTGATCACCGGTGGTCTTGCAACGAGATCGTCATCAGTATCCTCCGCTTCACCCTGCGCAATGGCATCTGTAAGGTTTGCAGTCACGAACTCGACCTCATAACCGAACTCCTCGGCAACAAGCACGAGAGTCTCGGCATCGAGACGCTGGTTGATGGACACCATCATACCGAGGCTCATGCAGGCGCCGATAACCTTGGTCACAGGAGTGTTGTTCATAAGAGTAGCAAGGTCGTTTACAGTCACGAACTCCGTTACCTTCAGCACCTTCTGCTCAAGCTGCTGCATCTCCATATCCTCCTGCATCCTCTGCGACGCCGCCTCTCTCTTCTCCTTTCTGTGCTTAGCTCCGAAGTTGCTCTTCTTGCCCTCGTTCATACGGGCATAAGTCTCCTTGATCTGCTTCTGGATCTCCTTCTGCATCTCCTCCTGCTCTGCCTCAGTCATTGCCGGCTTGAACTTGTCACCGCCACGGTCGCGACGATTCTTCTTGCCGTTCTTGCCCTGAGCCTGCTGCTGCGGCTGAGCCTGATTTCCACCCTTGTTCTTATCTTTTCTGTTTACCTTGTTGTCTGCCTCGACCTTAGTCACGTCAACCTTCTGGCTGCCGCCCTTCTCGATTCTCTCTCTCTTCTTCTTTTTCTTCTTGTCGAACTGAGAAAGATCGATCTTGTCCACCACCTTAGGACCTGCGAGGCGCTCCACTTCCACCTTGATTTCTCTTGGCTCCGGCTTTACCTCCTCAACAGGGGTCTCGACTACAGGTTCAGCCTTTACAACAGGCTCAATCTCCGGAACAGCCACAGGCTCCTCCACCTTCACCGGTTCTTCCACCGGTGTCTGGACTGCTACCGGTTCAGCCACAGTTTCCACTGGCTTTGCTGCAGGCTTCTTCTCAAACTTGGACAGATCTATCTTGTCCACAATCTTGAGACCAGATTCCTCCGCCTTTGGAGCTTCCACCTTAGGTTCAACAGTCTTAGGTTCTTCCTTCGGCTGCTCCTGGACTGCAGGCTTGTCTTCAACGAGCACATTACTCTTGATGACAACCTCTCTTTCAGGCGCTTCTTCTTCCTCCTGAGCGGTCTGCTTCTTCTTCGAGCCCAACTCAATGATTTCCTTGAGCTTGATTGTGACCTTCTCGGAGTCCTTCTTCAGTTTCAGATCCTCACCGAACTTCGCCTCGATGGCCGGAAGATATTCATCCGACACCTTAGCATTCGGATTCATCTCCACATTGGCACCCTTCTCATTGAGGAACTCAACGAGTCTGGCAAGTCCGATACTGAACTGCTTTGTAAGTTTACTTAATCTTATTTCTGCCATATATTACACCTGATTATTATTCATCTTCAAACTCCGCACGGAGGATATCGAGTACCTCTTCCACTGTCTCATCCTCAAGATCAGCTCTCTTGGCAATGTCAGCAGCAGAGAGTGCAAGCACGCTCTTGGCTGTATCACATCCGATGCCCTGGAGCTTCTCAATGATCCACTCCTCGATAACATCGTTGAACTCGCTGAGGAGTACATCCTCTTCATCATCCTCTCCGCCCTCGGTAGAAAGTTCTCTCCATACCTCAATCTCCTTTCCTACGAGCATACCTGCAAGACGGATGTTGCATCCACCCTTACCGATACCCTTCTTAACCTCCTCTGGAAGCATGTATACCTTTATCTTATCATCCTCGCCACCAAGAACCACAGAAGATATCTTTGCAGGATTGAGTGCTCTCTGGATGAGAAGCTGAGTGTTTGAAGTCCACTGGAGAACGTCGATGTTCTCATTGCGGAGCTCTCTCACGATACCGATGATACGTGCACCCTTGACACCGATGCAGGCTCCGATAGGATCGATCCTCTCATCATATGACTCCACGGCAACCTTTGCACGCTCACCAGGAACGCGTACTACCTTCTTGATTGTGATGAGACCGTCATAGATTTCAGGAACCTCCTGCTCGAAGAGCTTCTCAAGGAACTCAGGAGATGTTCTTGAAAGAACGATATATGGAGTAGTATTGTTCTTCATCTCGACACTCTTGATGATTGCTCTGACAGTGTCGTTCTTCTTGAAGTGCTCACCAGGGATCTGCTCAGACTTTGGAAGGCGAAGCTCGTTTCCGTCCTCGTCAAGGATAAGGACCTCCTTTGCCCAAGTCTGGTAAACCTCACCAGTAAAGAGTTCACCGATCTTGCCTACATACTTGTTGTAAAGGTTAGCCTTCTCAATGTCCATGATACGGCCCTGAAGATTCTGACGGATGTTCAGGATACCACGACGGCCGAAATCCTTGAGTTCGATCTTCTTTGCGAAAGTCTCTCCAAGCTCGTAGTCATCATCGAGAGCCTCGTCATTGATTGCGATCTGAGTATTCGGATCCTCAACTTCATCTACAACCTCTCTGTTCCAATAAATCTCACAGTCACCCTTATCAATGTTGATGATGATGTCAAAGTTATCAGCAGATCCGTAAGTCTTTGTGATCTGAGTTCTGAACACGTCCTCAAGCACACCCATCATTGTAGGTCTGTCAATGTTCTTCTGGTTCTTGAACTCTGCAAAAGCGTCTTTAAGTTCTATCTTTTCCATTATAGTATGTAATTAATTAAATTCAACGAAAGGACGCACGGCATTCACCTGGTCCATAGTAAAACGGTCAACATGCTCGACAAGCTCCTTCTTCTTCTTTCCTTCCACGGCTTCCTTCAAGGAATACTTGAGGGTGATGCTGTCCTCATCGGCAGCTTCAAGCACCGCTACCATCTTCTTTCCACCTTTGATCTGCACCTCCACCTTCTTGCCTACAGCCTTAAGATACTGCTTGAGTACCTTGAAAGGCTGGTCAAGACCTGCCGAGGTCACAGTCAGCGAGTAATCCTCCTTCTCACGGTCGAAGCAGGTCTCGAAAAAGCGGCTCACACCTACACAGTCGTCAAGCTCTACAGTACCTTCTTCTGACTCGATGGTAATCTCGATATCATTATCCTTGCTGATAAAAACATCAACAATATACAGTCCGCGTGCAACAATTTCGCCATTGACTGCATCTATGATTTCTGTAACGTTCATTTGACTTTGATGATGATATATAAAACAAGGGGGCTCTCTGCCCCCTTTAAATCTGTCTCACGCTGCAAATGTACGAATAATTTCTTAATATACAAAAATTTAAACCTGAACCTGCATCGATATGGAATTCAAAGCCAGAGAAATTGCAGACATCCTCGGAGGAACCGTGGATGGCAATCCTGATGCGACCGTATCAACATTCGCACGCATTGAACAGGGAAAGCCCGGAGCCATCTGCTTCTTTGCAAATCCCAAATACGAACAGTACGTCTACGAATGCAAGGCTGACATCATAATAGTAAACAGATCATTTGAGCCGAAACAGGCCGTTGCCGCCACTATGGTAAGGGTCGACGACGCATATTCCGCAGTTGCCACACTTCTCGACTATGTCACTGCAAAGAAACGCTCATACAAAAGATACCGCGGCTGCCGCTGCAGAGTCAGATGGAGCGCGAAACTGGGCAAGAAAGTATATGTGGGCGACTTTGCATACATCGGAAAGAATGCCGAGGTCGGAGACTACACGAAGATTTATGAAAACGTATCCGTAGGTGATGGAGTGAAGATCGGATCACACTGTATAATATATCCGGGAGTAAGAATCTATCCGGGCATGATCATCGGAGACAATGTGATCATCCATGCCAATGCAGTGATCGGTTCAGACGGATTCGGATTTGCTCCGCTTGAAGATGGCACTTGGAAGAAGATCGAGCATACGGGCAACGTAATCATTGAAGACAATGTCGAAATCGGAGCCAATGTCTGCGTTGACAAGTCTCAGATGGGCTCTACCGTGATCAGAAGCGGAGTGAAGATCGACAATCTGTGTCAGATCGCTCACAATGTGGAGGTAGGAAAGAATTCAGTGATGGCATCCATGACAGGCATCGCAGGTTCGGCAAAGATCGGAGAACACTGCATACTGGCAGGCCAGGTTGGAGTCGCAGGTCACATAACAATCGCTGACAACACCACCGTCGGAGCTCAGTCCGGAATCATGTCCAGCATCAAGGAGCCGGGCCA
>JAEIGA010016216.1_pt1 | contig 11344 bp, 8 predicted proteins | sample 9270691 | NCBI WGS metagenome assembly JAEIGA01 (sample SAMN17057246, study PRJNA624740) | gut metagenome | biome: biome; isolation source: fecal sample | host: Bos grunniens | place: China: Xizang | collected 2019
GATTATGAAATTCTTTTAATTGATCGGCAGCATCTTTAAATAATTTTTCAGCATACTTTGTTCTTCGATGTTCTCTGTGGTAATTGGCAATAAAACGTAAGGTTTCCTCAACTTTTTCATGAACCCCTGCCACATTTCCTTTTCCATCCGGCATCATTAAATAAAACGGCGTAAGTCCGACACGATCCAGCAAATCTGCAACAACCTTCATTGCTGCCGGTTTTTCAGTAACAAAAAGTACCTTTTCGCCATTACGCATGTGTTCTGTGATTACATTTGCTATGGTCTGGCTTTTCCCGTTCCCTGCCGGTCCTACAACAACCTGTGCACGTTTTTTGAATGTCGAACGAATAACCTCTCTCTGAGAACCATCTGCCTGAAATGCATAGATTGTCTGCTGATCATTGTCTGTCGAATGAACCACGTCATTATCCCATGTCATAGCACCATCCAAAAAGCCACGAACAATATCATGTTCACGAAGTTTTGGATTTTGAAGTCCCTTCCAGATTGCCTGATTCTGAACTTTATAAGATGCCATTCCTGCTGCATTTTCAATAACACACCATGCGCTGTATTTGCCAATGGCATATTTTAAAGTTTCCATTTGATGCACATAATTTTTTCCCGGATGATCTGCAAGTCCATTCAGATCAATGCCATATTCCTGCTGTAAAAAGGCTTTTAATACCGGATTCAAAAACATAGCTTCTGTATGTACACGGAAATTATGTTCTCCGCGAATATTGCGATAAATCTCTGCCGGAATCAGATACACCGGTGCACGGAATACTTCTTTCTGATCCTTTGAAACCCATTCAAGTTCATTGAGTGTCATGTAAATATTGCCATGTCCCGTTTCCTGAAGGTGCTGACGCTGTTCAGTATAAAAATTATATAATTTGTCTTCGTTTTCAGCTTGTTTCCCATTGCTTAACATAGCTTTATGGATGGCCGCATCTGAAAAGCCATTTGTAAAAAACGCATTTGAATTCAATGTAAAGCGAATCTCTTCGGAAAGGACATCCTGATTTAAAAGCGGATTTTTCATAGAAAAATCCATTGCCTGTCTCAAAAGACGCTGAAACTTATCTGTCCCTGCAATGCTTACTTCTGTAAATCCCAAATTCAGATCACAGATTGGCTGGTCCGTAAATGTATAAGCTGTAGCCATGCCTTTAATACGTCCAAGATACACATCCAGAACACATCGAAAGTCTTCTTCTTTATTCAATGTTGTCATTGCAGATGCAACGGCACCATCAAAATTACAATTTAACTGATCGGTAAATAATGTACATTCTACCGGCATGATCAATCCATCTTTGTCACTTAAAAGCTGACGCACATTGGACCAGTCTGTGTGCGGATAATTGTTAAACATTTTATCTCCGCTCAACCAGACACCTGCAAATGCATGTCCCTTAACCAAAAACAGCAGAGAATGTAAAGATGCCGCTTCAAGGCAGCTCGCATATAAAACTGCAAGATCCAGACATGTTCCCTGTTTTACTTCGTCATGAAGGATCATTCCCGGAATTCGCACTTTCTGTCCGGCCTGTCCGAACTCAAAACCTGCCGGCGGACAAAGATAATGAATGACCTCTTCCTGAAGCGCTCTGTAAATCCACTCTGCCTGTTTTTTTACGGAACTGTTTTTCCATGTCTGATAACCAACCATGCGACCTTCTTCTTCATTGGCTAATTCACTGGCACGATTCAGTACGCGTGCAACTAACGGATCATTTGGCTGCATAAAAGCCGTTAAAGAACCTTCGTATTCTTCCTTGTTCCAATGAAGATACGGCTGGAGACGAACTTTTACATGCTCAAATGCAAGGACTTTATCCGGTTCTTTGCCATCCGCAATCTCAATCTGAATGGTTCCTTCTCTGCCTTCCAAGACTTCCTGACGATAAAAAGCATCATCTAAATGAATCGGAAGATCGTTTAAGCAGATTGTATTTTTATCAAAATAAATATTTTGTTTATATTCATAAATAAATTTTGGTAAAGAACGAATGGTTAAAATCGCCTGCTGACCCTTTTCTCCTTTTAACTGAATGGAAGAAATCACCTTAGCTCCCTGATGACACGCAGCAAAATTCACATTTTTCATAACCGATGTTTCGAATGTAATACTCATTGTATATACTCCTCTCTTTACTTATCTTTCACAAACATTAACCCCTGATCAAATATTTTCTTAGGGCTGAATTTTGATTGAAAATCACTTAATGGATCTATTTCTTTTGTTTTTTCTTTGACTTGCTCATCGGAAGATGTTTTTATTGCTGCCATTGCCTGAATCAATGCTGTCAGGTCATTCGTTTCAACATTGGATGCTTTGTGCGGCTTTGACTTTGTCAGCACCTCTTCAATAAACTCCGGACTCAGCCAGGACATTGCCACATCCAACGCTTTACCATGTTTCAGAATCTCAAACTTGATACGCATCTTTATTTTCTGTACCAACGATTCCATTTGCATATAATCATAGCCTTCCGTTCCGTCGAGCAGTTTCGTCATCCCCTGAATGGATGACCGATCGAAAAGCTGTTCAAGATTTTCCTTAAAAAATGCTTCTCGATCCAAACGGTCCGGTAAATCTATATAATAACTGTGAAATAATTTTCGGATATCCGAATCCAGATTCTCATCATCTTCTGCAATTCCTGCAATGATCATTGGTTCTTCTCTTAAACCTGCCCATTCATAAAAATCCCACATGACCGCTGCTTCGCCAAATTCATCCAGATGATTGATAAAAATAAATATTGGACCGTTTTTAATATATTCAGTTTTTAATAATTCAAATACGCTGCAAACACTCTTTTTAGGAATCCGCTTTAAATCCAGTTCCAAATAGGTATATCCACCCTCGATCATCTCTCCGGCCATTGCCTGGATCAGAGACGTTTTTCCACTTCCAAAGGGTCCGTGCAATACCAGACACTGGACCATCGGCAAAGCCAAAGACTCATCATTTTCACGGGTGAACCAGTAACTTCCCAAAATGCTTTTCCAGAAATCCCTTCCGGAAAGATCTGAAAAACAGCATCCGAGTGCTTGTTCTCCAATATACTTTCGGATATCTTCGTTCATTTACTTAGCCTCTTTTTTCTTCTTTCATTTGAATCAAATGATTCCATTCTTTAATTTCCTGTTTGATGGCATGCTTTGGTGTCGCTGTACATTTTGCTTTTGCTTTTTTAAACAACTCTCTATGAATAACATATTCTCCCATTTGCATTGCACGAATAGCTTCGTCCTCATCTTCATAGAATTGTAATGCTTCCTGCATTGCCATAATTTTCATTTCTTCACACAGACGTTCCACATCACGATAATTGTATTCATTCACTTCATCTTCTGTGAATTCTGCCATTTCTTCATAGGTAAAACCTGTTTCCAAAGTCAGTCTGCTGCTAAGTTCCTGTCGGAATTTCATGGCACGACCTTCCGCATCCGGGAATGGCACATTAATAATTTCCACTCGGTCCATCATGGCATTATCCACTTTGGACGGATAATTCGTGGCACCGATAAATACAATCGGTAAGTCCAACGATTTGATTCGGTTGTATCCGGTAAGGAATGCGGTTGTAATACTTGCTGCATATTCCGGAAGATCCCTGATCGATCGACTCTTACATACCCCGTCAATTTCATCGATGAAAATAATACATGGTGCATTTTTCTCAGCCTCTTCAAATATGCGTGTGATTGTTTTTTCCGCATCCCCCACATACTTACTGAGAATATCGGAACCGTCAATAGACATAAATTTGTATTCTTTATTCGCTACCAGTTCATGCGCAAATGCTTCGATCAAATAGGTTTTTCCGCATCCTGGAGGTCCAACGAAAAAGTAAGACTTCTGATTACGAATACCGAGATATTTACGGATTTTCTGTTTTCTTGAATCTTCAATGCAGTTTTTTAATTTCTTTTTAAGTTCACACATCCCGACCACATCCTCAAAGGATACCTTTGGCATTTCTTTAAACCATCCGGATGTATCTAAATTTTCTGAACTTTCATTCTCTGATTTTGTGCTTTTGTCATCTGCCGTATAACCTGTGCTTTTCTGTGATTTCTTAAGACGCGCCTCCTGTTCTTTACGTTTCATATATTCCGGATCAATGACACGGATGATATCTGCGATGCGTGCATTTAATTCTCTTGCTTTGCGTCGATGATATGCCTGCTCCTCACCAATACTGATCCTTGACATTTCCGATCTTAAATTCACAGCCTGCTGCAAATAAGCGCATTCCTGTTTTGTATGTTGAAAATTATTATTTAAAAACTCCTGATCTGCCTTCTGAATCCAGGCAAGACAGAGATTTTCGTATTTTTGCATTTTACTGAGGTAGAAATCATCCATTGTTTTTCCTCCATCTTTTCTATTTCAAATCACTGAAATCAAACTCTAAACTGTCATGTTCCTCTTTTTTTGCATCCGGATCATATTCACGTACTTCTTCCAAATTAAACGTCATAAAGTCTTCGACAGAAACACTGATGCCTTCTTCACATTTAATGAAATCTTCAACAAATTCACCATCAATAATACGTTCAACAACGTCATTGGAAACCAGGTCATCAATACTGTCAATCTTACTGTACATATTGGTCATGTATTCTACATCGCCTTCCATGTTTGATTCCAGCTTAGCATGTGCTCTTGCAAATTTGTTTTCAGATGGTCTTCCGCTTTTTTTCTTCACACGATTTACCTTTTGCATGGCTTCGATCAAATCATTCATTGCCGAATATAATTCCTCGGATGTCTGAATATCCACTAAACGAATGCGCGTATTTTCGATAATACTCAACGCATAGTAAGCATTTTTAATCTTTAATACCGAATTAGCCTCTGCTGTCTTATTTTTAGAATATTTTCGCGCATGACGAATGTTTCTTGCCTCAATGTCAATAACATTGAGATTTTTTCGTGTTGCTTCGTCTAATTTGATACGCGCATCAAGAATCAGCTCCTCCGGTGTTTTTTTTATTTCTTTCATCATTTTTTTAATGTATCCTGCCATTACTCATACCTCCTGTTAATTTGTGATTATCGTAGGTTTCTGTTTCTCATTTTCCTGTTTCTGACGAAGACCTGCTTTAATCCCCTCTTGACGGATTTCCTGTTTGTGTTTTAATTTTTTATAACCACGAACAGTTTCGACAACATCTTTACCAAAGGACACAGAATTAAATACATTGGATGTAACCTGATGTTTTGTATCCAGAATCTCTCTTAACTCTTCAGCTTCCTTGATTGTCTCCTCCAAATGTTTACGATAGAATTCAACAGCTCTATTCAGAATTTCCATATCTTCTGCACTTAAAAGACCATTCTTAATAGAAAGTATTGTTTTTAATGAGTTCAATGAAGACATCTGTTTATTATACTGTGCTTTAAAGAGTTCCATCGTACATTTCAAATCATCTACCTGATCGGCTAATTTCGTTAACTTTTGGATATTGCAACTCATCTCTGCAGCTTCCGGATCCATCTCGTCGATACCCGGACGAAAATCCTGAAGAAACTGATACAAATCCGGTCGCTTTTTTGTCTGTTTTTCGATCGTTTTGAAAAGTTCCTTATAAGACTCCATATACTCTATGTATTCTTTTTCTTTATCCTCAACATTTTTACGGTTAATAAAAACCCTACTGGAAAGTACGAGAATCTCTTTGTACTGGGATAATTTCTCCACACGTTCATCAATGACTTTATCCGCCTGATCTACTTCCTCTAAATTCAATTCCTTTCTAAATTCAACCAAGCCTCCATGAATACGTTCCACGCCATGTTTCGCCGTTTCCACATCTCCGTTTTTCAATGCCTCCGAATAAATTTCAATCATTTCACCAAAAATCTGATCTAATGGTGCAACATCAAATTTTCCGATCACAGGTGAGTTGTCCAGAAAGCTGACAAATGTATCAGTAACGTTTCCAAAGACTCGACGTCCATCACTTGTCGGAATTCCTGAAACGCTTGCCTTTGCCAATCGCAAAGCTGCCATCAGTTTGGCGCTGCTTTCCCTGTTTCTCTGGGTAATTTCCTGCTGAGTTTTATTTTCTTGTTTACGTTTTTTAAGTTCATTCTTTTGTTTTAATTTTCCAAAAGCCATATTGACACCCCTTTTCTAAATCTTTAATCTAATTCTAGCTTACAAAAAAGAAAATTTGTCTGAGCTGGAATAAGAGGTTTCATTGCCGACAACAACTTTGAATTCCATACCGTCCATTGGATAAATGCCTACTTTCCAGAAATCCATAATATTTGGATTTTTCAACGACACTTTAAAGTTTTTCACGTTTCCGTCAGAACCTGTGACCTTCATATTCAAGTGGCAGTCCCCGGACTGTCTTGCGAATTTTTCCGGATACCATAAAATCTTTCCGACATCAAGATGACTTCCTGATGCTAAAAGAATCTCATCGGTTCGAACGACTTTAACTCGATATTCATCCATGGCATTTGTATAAACCACGAGCGAAATGCGTACATTTTCCATCTTTTTCTTTTTAAAGCTTTCAGCAAGTTTATTCAATTTTTCTTCTTCTGCAGCTGTTCCCTGTGTCATCTGAAGTACCGGAAAACCGCATTTTGAACATTTTGTAATCCCTTTATCAATTTCACTCTGACATACTTTACATCTCATAATTAAACCTCCTAATCACTCAACAATTCACAGATCATTCTATATTTCTTTTCATAATCCCCAAGCAATTTTTCGATATCTAACAGCTCAAATGCTAATTCTTCACGTTTTTCATGAGCTTCCTGATTGGACATGGCCTGAATCATACCGATATCTTTCATTTCATAAAACAATGATTTTTGAGCAGTTTCATACAGTTTTATTTTTTTCTGCAGCATCTGCAATCGTTTTTCTTTTTCGACGATATTTAAATTTTCAAACCATCCACGGTATTTCTCGTATCGATCCTCTGCATCCTTTAAAACCGTTTCAAGATGCATACGCTCTTTCTCGTCTTTATCAATGTCTTTGGTTAAAGCATCAATTTTTTCTTTCAAGGCAATATTCTCATCCAATGCACGACTCTTTGCTCGTTCCAATCGTTCTTTTTGAGCCTTTTGTTCTTCCTTACTTTCTTCTAACGCCTGTAAGATCGATTGATATTCACACTGTGCCTTTGCTCGTTCCTCATCGACTTTCATTTTTTCTTTCAAAAGTCTGTCCTTTTCAGCACAAATGGCTTCCGGATTCTGATTTTCTATCTCTTTTTTCAATCGATCAATTTCGTTCTGAAGCATCATCTCTTCCGCATTTAATTGCTGCTGTTTCTTTTTCAAATCTACGACATCCGCCTGCATTTCGAAAACTTCTTCACGAAACATCTTTTCCTGGCTTTTCTCTGCTTCAAGCTGCTCTTTTAATTCTTCAATCTGTTTCGTATACATTGCCGTCTGTTTGATGGTTTCTTCCAATGCTTCGTTATATCCTTGAATCTTCTCTTCCTGTCGTTTAATACGCCCCGCCATATCTACAGACTGAAGGGTTTCTTCTTTGTTTTTCATGATTTTTAATAAAATACGTCCGCTGCGTGACAAATTCGCAAGCATCTTATCTTCATTGGCAATTGCCAAATCTTCCACTCTGTATCCATCATTTTTAAGATCCTCACAGAGATCTAAAAACAGTCCAAGCACATCTTCTACAGAAACAGATGTCTGTGTCTGTAACACCTCAAACGTATCTTTGCTTCGATTCAATTCTCTCATTTTAGTACACCTTCTTTACTCTCTGCATATCAAACATTTCTCGGAAATTCGTTAGTTCAATCACATGTCCCTTGCCGATTTGTTCCGAAAAAATATCGTAATCATGAACATGCAATCGGATACATCCTGAAGCATCTAAGGAAAATCCAATAACCGCTGTTCCATCTGCGCTGGTGATTGCCTGTTTTAAACGCTTTTTAATAGAATCTTTCGGATACATTTCCATGGCATATCGATCATCATCTCGAAGATTGATAAGAAATGCATTAATATCCCCGGTGACAGAAACCATAACTACCAGATTTCCCTGCGAATCTTTTTGCATATAGACTTTGTCCGTTTCAATATCCTGGTTATATCGAATGCCGTAAGTTAAACTGATTTTCTCTTCATCTCGCACGCGAATGCCAATGGAATAAGGGGCTGTTTTTCGAATTCGAAGAACATTCGACGCCAATAAAGCTGCTCCAAGAGAAATGGCCTTTTCACAGTCCTCACGTTTTTTGATCACATTATTTTGACGTTCATCCGTACTGCTAAAACAAAACTTGTCCGTCATCTGTTTTTTCACCAGATAAAAATTGCCGAATCCGCCTACCAGAACGATTTTAAATGTCTGATTGTTTCGATTCATATAATCAATTTTTTTCTCCTTCATGTAGTCAATGACTTCATTTAGTTTTTCATCAAAAATCGGTCGAATCACATCGTTATATACACGAACCATCAACTGATAGGTAATATCTACAATCATCCCTCTGTAAGGAATTTCCGCAAAAATATAATCTTCTTCATCCATTTCATCTTCCGTAAGATCTTTTGGATCTGTACCATACTCATCAAATACATTTTTAATGCAATTGGTACATTCCTGTAACTGAACTTCCAGAGCATCCAATGCTCGATAAAAATGGTTATCATGTTCAATTTCCATATTCGGCATCTGCTGGCGAATAGCACCTTTTAACAAGGATTCCATATAGATAATGCCGGCTTTTCCAATCTCTCCCTGTTCATTCTCTCCGGCGCCGGTACGGAACAAGGTACGAATCTCCATTCCCTCTTTGCCCTGTGAATCAAAACGTGCTTCAACATCGTTTAATGTAATATCTAATGTACCTCCTCCGTAATCCACTAACAGTAATTTTCCATTAAAGTTCTTACCAACCATCTGGCGGAAATTATAGGCAAAATAGGCACTGGCTGCCGCCGGTTCACTCACAACCTGAACCCCTTCCGGATTGACAAACGGAAGATTTCTGCAAATATCTCTCAAACGTGTGCGACCGTCAATGGTTGTTAAGGTACTGTTCCAAATTTCCGGAATCCCGATCACCAAACGGTCGATACGCTTTTCATTCAAATGTTCTAACACCTGACTCAACACATTTTCTAAAAACAATGCTGTGATTTTTTCCGGTGTTTCGATTTTCGAAAATCCACGCTCTTCCAAAACTGCTTCATCATTTTCTGCAAGCATCATTTTAAATGCGCGAAAACTCTGCTGTCCTTTTTTCTGTCCCATCAACGAACGTGTTTTTGCCTCACGTCCTACGCTGATCTGATCTTTAAACATTGTCAAAACCGAAGGAATAAACGGAGTTCCTCCTTCAGATAATGTATGTGATTCTAATGTTCCTGTCTCTTCTCGAAAGGTCGAGACCGTTGTATATGTACTTCCAAAATCGATTCCTACACAAATCATCTTTTTTTCACCTCATTTTTAAAATGGCATCTCTTTCATCGATGCGATTGATTTTTCCAGCATCTTTCTCTGCAGTTCAAGCGCCCGCTCATACACAAGTTGAACATTAACTACCGAACCATTCCGAGCCGTTTGAATGGCATCCGCGATAGTTTCAATGACGCTTTGATAATTTTTTCGCTGTTCTTTCTTTAACGTCTGAATATTTTCCGCCAAAGTAATCTCCTTATCACAGTCGAGTATTTCTTCAAGGAGAAGATTTATCTGAGCATCCGGAAGCTTTTGTTCTTCCTGCTCTGATACATACCGTTCATCCAATTCCTGAAATCTTTGTTTCAAGGTTGCTATGCGATGTTCATTCTCACACATCTCCTGATCTAAACGATACAGTTCATCACAGAGTTCAAAGAGTTTGTTGAAGAACTTCCAAATTTCTTCATCAGTATTTTCATACCTTCGATTTTGATCCAGAAGAAAGTCCATCCCCTGAATACCATATCGAAGTGCCTCCGCTTTTTGGTTCTTTATAGCTTTTTTAATTTGCTCCATGCATCGGTTTAATTTCAGCTTATCAAGCTTTTCCTCTTCGAGAAAAATGACAGCTTTTATACGATCCGCGATGGTTTCAAACAGAGATTTTTGATAAGACGTGATCATATCTTCCGAAATATTCATTTGCTCCCATAATCGCAAAATAAAATGGTCCGAATAAATGAAACACTCCGTTTCATCCTTTGGATAAAGATACGTCAGATATTTTTTTAATTCTTCTCCGGTCTGACACTGACGAACCGTATCCAGCCATGTTCGAAGATCGTTTTGAACCCTTGCATTCGAAAGACTCTCATCGATTACTTTCAATTCTCGTTTCTTATTCTCCGGCAAATGCAACGCCGTTTCTGAACGAAATTCCTTCGAGTGATAAAACCATTCAATAATCAATGCTATCTTTTCTTCCTCATCATCCGTTGTCAGAAAGTCTTCCTGAGGCTCAAACATCCGATGCCTGCGAACCAGATTCTCGATCAGATCATGTTCAAGTTCATTAAGATACACACAGGTTTCTCCCATGTTTTTTTTCATATTTTCAAATAGGTGAGCTTCATTTCTTGCACATACCGCCTGACGAATCTCTTCCGATAAGCGATAAAGGATGCCCTCTTCATTGGTAAAATAACGGCAGCTTTCATCGCCTCGCGTCGATGCACAAACCAGCATCAGGTTATTGTTTGATTTTTGAGACTGATATTTTTCTACGAATTTCTTTGCCCGTTCATTTTTGGAAAAGAAATGATCAAACGATTCAATTGAAAAGACCATTGCTGATTTCTTTTTTCCGTTATTTATCTGATAGAACAGCTTTTCTGTTACAATGTCATTTTGCAGTCGTGCGGTTACACCACCCTGATCTGTATGCTTCATATCCTCCGAAAATGTAAAATATTTTTCATAAAAACTCTGTGGACGAATCTTTTGATAGTACTGGGCTGAATCTGGATCCATGCAGGTCATCTCTATTCCCTCTTCGTCCATATCAAAATAGTAAATTGCCTCATAACCGGCCTGTTTTAAACAATAAAACAGATAGCGATCTGCGCTTACCCGCATCATGCTTGGAAGCACGTAGCGGTCTTCTTTATTCATAAATACCAACTGAATCCACCCGTTCTGGGCATCAAACTTTGCCATCTTACTCACCTCGATCTAAAACTAAATAAAAAAATAAAGGCCTTGCTTTCTTTTATTCTAGCAAGACCTTTTTCAAATTTGTTTTTTGTTCAATTCTTCAATTTTTCAACGTGTTTTATCCCTGCCACTCTCCGGAGTATTTAATATATGCATTTGGATAATACTGTTTCACATAAGTCAAC
>JAEIGA010016217.1_pt1 | contig 11343 bp, 9 predicted proteins | sample 9270691 | NCBI WGS metagenome assembly JAEIGA01 (sample SAMN17057246, study PRJNA624740) | gut metagenome | biome: biome; isolation source: fecal sample | host: Bos grunniens | place: China: Xizang | collected 2019
AGGTCGTCGTGCAGCATTGGCAAAATTATTGCCATATCAAAAGGCTGACTTTGTAGAACTGTTCAAAATTATGGACGGTCTGCCAGTTACAATCCGTTTGATTGACCCACCACTGCATGAATTCTTGCCTCATACAGAAGCTGAAATCGAAGAATTAGCAAAACATATTGGAAAATCTGTTGAATTCATCAAACAACGTGCAGAACAATTGCATGAACAGAATCCAATGTTGGGTCATCGTGGATGCCGCTTGGCAATTACATACCCAGAAATTTGCGAAATGCAGACACGTGCAATCTTGTCAGCAGCATTGGAATGCAAATCAAATGGAATCAAAGTATTCCCAGAAATCGAAGTTCCATTGGTTGGTTCCAAGAAAGAAGTTGACATTGTTAAGGCTGTAATTGATGCAACTGCAAATTCATTGTTCGCAGAAAAAGGCGAATCTGTTGAATATACAGTTGGTTCAATGATTGAATTGCCACGTGCAGCAGTTTTGGCAAATGAAATTGCAGAATCATGTGAATTCTTTGAATTTGGAACAAATGACTTGACCCAAACAACATTGGGTATGTCACGTGACGATACAGCAAAAATCTTGGACGAATATCGTGCCCGTGGTGTATATGTTGCAGATCCATTTGCATCAGTTGACCAGTTGGGTGTCGGTATCTTAATCAAAGACGCTGTACAAAAAGCACGTGCAACCAAGGGTAACAATATCCACTTGGGCGTATGTGGCGAACACGGTGGCGATCCAGAATCTATCTCCTTCTTCCATCAAGTTGGATTTAATTCTGTATCTTGTTCACCATTCCGTGTGCCAATCGCACGTTTGGCCGCTGCACAAGCAGCAGTTAAGTTCCCAAAGAACAACTAAAAATAAATCCCCCGTTTGGGGGATTTTTAATTGAAAATATGATTTTATTTTTGTATCGTATTTTTACGTAATCTAAGGGGTTTTTTATGACTGATGCAAAGTTAAGTTTCGAAGAAGCATACAAACAATTAATGGATTTAGTAAAAAAAATGGAATCCGGCGAATTGCCATTGGCTGATTCTGTGGCAGCATATGAACAAGGCATAAAATTAAAAGCATACTGCGAACAGTTGTTAAAAGAAGCAGAACTGAAAATCGAAACACTGAAAGTAAACGCATAATTTTAATTAAACGGATTTATCGTGGCAGAAAAAAGCAAACTGACACCTGTTATGCAACAGTATGTCGATATGAAAGCAGAAAACCCAGATGCATTATTAATGTTCAGACTGGGGGATTTTTACGAATCATTTTTCGAAGACGCAAAAACTATCAGCAGTGCACTGGGACTGGTGCTGACTGCACGTGGCACAGATGGCGATGGCAATAATATCCCAATGTGTGGTATTCCATGGCACGCTGCGGACAACTATTTTGGTCGTCTGGTTCGCAGTGGGCATAAAGTTGCGTTGGTTGAACAAATGGAAACACCTGCCCAGGCCAAAGAACGTGGCCATAAATTTATCGACCGTCAGGTTGTACGCGTTTTAACACCAGGAACATTAACTGATGATAATTTGTTGGCACCAAAAAAATCTAATTTCTTGGTCGCAGTTGTGCCAATCGGCGGTAAAAAATACGATATTGCAGGATGCGATATTTCAACTGGCGAATTCTTTGTTGGCCAATCAGCAGAAGTTTATGATGATTTAACCAGAATAAATCCTGCAGAAATTATTTTCCCATTTGGTAATGCCGAAGAAAAAACAATCGCAAAAATTCGTGATGGATTTAAATCTACACCTGTGTATGAAAAATTATATCATCGCAGCGATATCGATATGGTTGTATCACGTGTATTCGGTTGTGCTGTAAATGCAGGCGACGTGGCAAAAAATTCTGACAGTGCAATTTGTTTGTTGGCAGGTTATTTATTTAATACACAACGTGGTGCATCTATTACATTTCGTGCACCATATACATTTAAATCTGGCAAGCAATTATTAATCGATTCTTCAACATGGAAAAGTTTGGAAATCGACGCACCAATACACGATGGCGGTGTGTGTCTGATGGACGTATTGGACGAAACACACACAGCCGCAGGTGCAAGAAAATTGCGTTCATATTTACGTAATCTGTCTGGCGATATAAATGAAATTATGTTACGTCAGCAACACGTATCACACTTTGCATTAAATCCAGATGTAAAATCATCTGTGGAAAATATTTTAAATGCGGTTCCAGATGTCGGACGTGCGTTATCACGATTGTTATCTGGTCGTGGCAGTCCACGCGATTTGCGTAATGTATCTGAATTTATGTATATATTGCCACGTGCACAAATGATGGCCAGCAGATTGGACGCTGGTTTTGCACCACTGTTTGAAAAAATCGATTCACACAGCGAACTGGCATTAAAATTAACAAATGCATTATCCGATGAATTACCAACATTTTTCCGTGATGGAAATGTTATTCGTGATGGGTTTGATATTGCACTGGATAATATGCGTGCCCTGTCACATGGCGGACGTGAAACAATCGCCGCGTTACAGTCTGAATACATTGCACAAACTGGAATTAATACACTGAAAATAAAATACAACAATATACTGGGATATTTTATAGAAGTACCATCAGCACGTGCAGATGTATTAATGCAGCCCGAATCTGGGTTTATACACAGACAAACAATGGCTGGCAATTTACGCTTTACAACACCGCGTCTGATTGATTTGGATAACGATGTTCGCAGTGCTGCAGAAAAGGCCGCCGGAATAGAGGCAGAAATTATCAATAACTTTATCGAATCGATTCGCGATATTGCAGATGATTTATTAACAACGGCTGATTTGTTGGCCGATGCAGACGTATGGTGTGCATTAACAGATGTTGCAAATAAATATTCATGGGTGCGTCCAAATATGACTGACGACTGTGCGTTCGATGTTGTTGGTGGTCGTCATCCTGTTATTGAATCTGTATTGCGTAGGGTGGGCGATAATTTTGTTAAAAACGACTGTAATTTAAATACTAATTCAATTGCATTATTAACAGGTCCAAATATGGCTGGTAAATCAACGTATTTGCGTCAAAACGCGATTATTGTTGTACTGGCACACATGGGTTCTTTTGTTCCTGCAGAACGTGCAACAATTGGTATTTGTGACCAACTGTTCAGTCGTGTTGGTGCATCAGACAATCTGGCTGCAGGACAATCAACATTTATGGTAGAAATGAGTGAAACAGCAAACATCTTGAACCGTGCAACAAATCGTTCTTTTATCATATTTGATGAAATTGGTCGTGGTACTGCAACATACGATGGTATGGCAATCGCACAATCTGTGCTGGAATATCTGAACGAATTAAAGCCACGTACATTATTCGCAACACACTATCATGAATTAACATCATTGGTATTAAATGGTTATTTGAATAATGTTACATGTCTGACGATTGATGTACGCGAACACAACAACGATATTATCTTTATGCATAAAATCGTATCTGGCGTTGCAAATCGTTCATACGGTATCCAGGTCGCAAAAATGGCAGGCATGCCGGCATCTGTTGTTGCACGTGCAGAATGTGTTTTGGCGTCACTGGAAAACAATGAAATGTCTGTTCCAATGCAAAGTGCATCAAAACCTGCACCACGCAAAAAGAACACTGTATGTGACAATGTTGCACCACAATTAAATCTGTTTGGATAAACATATGAAATCAGGTTGGATTATCTTGGACAAGGATTCTGGGTTGTTTTCAAGAACAGCCGGTGGCAAAATTGCACGAATGATTGGAACAAAAAAATTTGGGCATATCGGTACACTGGACCCAATGGCATCTGGGGTTTTACCAATTGCAATCGGTGATGCAACCAAGATGATACCTTTTGTTGAAGAAATTTCACCAAACGTAAAAGAATATTTATTTTCACTGCAATTTGGATTTGAAACGGATACGTTGGATATTACCGGTCGTGAAATTGCACGTAATGATATTGTACCAACCGAATCTGATGTAAAATCTATCCTGCCAAAACTGATTGGAAAAATTGCCCAAATTCCGCCACAGTATTCTGCTATACACGTTGACGGCAAACGTGCATATGACGTGGCACGCCAGGGTAAAAGCATCGAAATTCCACCACGTAATGTGGAAATTTTCGAACTGGAATTCTTGGGGATGAGGGGAAAATCTTGGCATTTTCGCACGCGTTGCAGTCGTGGTACATATGTACGTTCAATCGGGCGTGATATTGCAAAATTATGTGGCACAATTGCGACTGTTGATATGATACGACGCACGGCGTCTGGCAACTTTGACATCAAAAGTGCCGTAAAACTTGATTTTTTGGAAAATCTGTTTAATAATAGTGCGTGCATCCATGAAAAATTGATGCCGGTGGATTTTGGACTGGGGGACATTCCGGTTCTGAATCTTAGCGATAAAGATGCCGATTTTTATAAAAACGGTGGATTTATCACAGTTGTCGCAAACGATGGATTGTGTCGCGTCTATAACAATGATTTATTTATTGGTATTGGCGTTGTGCATGACGGAAAATTGCGACCAAAACGAACAATTTAAAAAAACATAAGGAAAATATAATGTCCATTACAAAGACAAAAAAGTCTGAATTGATTCAGGCATATAAAGTATCTGAAAACGACAATGGTGGTTCCGTTGAATCACAGGTTGCAGTTCTGACAGAACGTATTCGCAATTTGACAGAACACATGAAGGCAAACCACAAAGACAACCATTCAAAACGTGGTCTGTTGTTGATGGTTAACCGTCGTAAGAAATTGTTGGCCTATATCAAAAAACGTAATCCAGAAGATTACGAAAACTTGATTAAGAAATTAGGCTTGCGTAAATAATAAAAAATTCCCCGTTTGGGGAATTTTTTATTTCTTGTTCTTTGCATTATTTAATCGCAACTGACCACACGCAGATCCAATATCTGTGCCACGTTCGCGTCTGATACGTGTATGAATACCGTTTTTAATCAATACATCTTGGAATCTGTGTACTGCATTACCAGATGGTGATGCAAAATCACGTTCATCAACAGCGTTCCATGGTATTAAATTAACCATGCAATTTTTGCCATGTAATAACCGTGATAATTCTGTGGCGTGTTCTGGGGTTGCGTTATATAAAACCGTTTCACCTTTTTCATCACGACGTCCCAGCAAAATATATTCAATCATTAACTGACGATTATGTAAGTCTGTAAATCGCCATGCAGCATCCATAACTTCATTTATTTTATACTTGTTATTAATTGGCATAATTTGTGAACGCAATTCATCTGATGGAGCATGCAACGATATTGCCAAATTTATCGGACGGCCCCATTCAATCAATCTGTCGATACCAGGAACAATTCCACATGTCGATACTGTAATTCGACGCCAACCAATACCCATTTGTGAATTTGCACGTTCAATAAAATCAATCACATTTTCTGTGTTTTGTAGTGGTTCGCCTGTCCCCATAATTACAATATGTGAAACATCGTTATTATTTGCATCGCCATTTGGTCTGATTGGTTTATCAGACAATGCGTCGCCACGCAATTCCCATTGTGCAACCAATATTTGTGAATAAATTTCATTTGCTGTCAGATTTCGTTTTAATCCCAACAATGTACTGGCACAGAATTTACATCCCATTGCACAACCTGCCTGGGAACTGACACAAACACTGTTGCCATATGTTGTACGCATTAAAACACATTCAATTTGTTCGCCATCATTTAATTCCAACAAAAACTTGGTTGTTTCACCGTCTGATGATTCTAATTTTTTTACAATCCTGACAGGTAATGTTAATGCAGTTTCATCCAACTGTGTGCGTAACGTATCTGGAATATTTTTCATAGACGCAAAATTTGGTGCACCACGGTTTAACCAATCACGAATTTGTTTAGCACGAAATTTTGGCTGGCCCAGTTCTGTTATATACTGTTCCAGTTCTGAATCTGTAAAATTAAATAATATCGGTTTCATAATTTATATCTGTCATCATTTATTACAATTACTGCACGACGACGCAGTTGTTTTAATTGCTGATCAGCCAAGAACATTGCCTGTTTGTATTGGGCATTTTGTTTAATAACTGTATCTAAATCTTTATATTCTTTTGTTTTTTTAGTTTCGCATACCAACAGTACGCTGTCATCTTGTAGTGGCGACCATGTTAATAATGGTAAAGCCGCTGTACGTTCACGAATATCAACAGATAATTCATATTGCTTTGCAGTGAAACGCTGTGGAATACCACCCAGATTTTCTGCAATTTCCATTGCGTTATCACAAGACTTTGGTTTGGTTAAATGCTTTACAATATCTGATGGCACGTCTGTTAAGCGAACAATTGTGATTTCGATTGGCAAACCATGTTCACGTGCCAGATTTTGTTTTTCTGTGTTTATATCTTCATCAGTTACATCAACAGTTGGTAATATTGTACGTGCAACAACAATCTGCCATGCAATCTCAGCACGCAGTGCGTTTTTTGCCATCTGTGTTTCCAATGCACTTAATTCGCCCAGATTCATTTTCTGGAATTCTTTATCAACAGTTTTGTCATCTGGAATAACGTTAAAGTTTGATGCGTATGAAACTTTAACACTGTCATCAATAATATTTTGTAATGCAATACGACGATTATCTGTAGATGTTTTACCTTGTAATGCCATCAATTTAGTACGTGCAGTAATATCTGCATCTGTAATTGGTGTGCCATTTACATTTGCAACAACAGATGCACCATACACAGGCATCATAAACATTGCGGAAAACAACACAGTTAATTGTCTTAATATTTTCATTTCCTTTCCCTTTGCTTTTAATATTGCACCCCATCAATCGCCATACCAATCTTGAACTGGAAGGTTGTTGTTCCAACATAGTCTTGTTTAATTGCATTATCACGACGATATTGAACAGACATATAATAACAAGGGTGATTATAGAATACACCGCCTGTATGACTTCTAAATTCACCAAAGTTCATATTATAAATCGCATTCCAGCGCAACGACCAGCGATTTGACACTTGGACACCTGCCCCAATGACTGCTTCATTAACGCCACCTGCACGCATGAATATATCCCCCATATCATCAGACCATATATGACCGATATTTAAGAATGTTCCATTTTTACCAATATTTGCAGAAGTTTCCATATGACGTAATGCCAAATCATCTTGACCCAGTCTGAAACGAGATGCCAAATTTAACCATTTTGAATTTCTGTAACTGATGCGTCCCACATAATCAGATAATCCGTCATTAAAGCCACTGTTTAAATCAACAGAATCTTTGTCTATGAAATCATATGATTGCCCCAAGAATATTTCCATATTATGCCCAGTTGTACTGTATGCAGCCCAACGAACACCATAATCGGCATATGTACCATTTTCCCATAAATCATAACCAGAAAAACGATTATCTGAAAACAATGTTGAATCTGTTAATATCGTACCAGCAGAATCATTATTTAATGCAAATTCGTCATCTTTTAAATTACGCATAAATGTAACGCGTGCACGTGGTTCTAATATATGCGTCCATGTATCAGTTGGTTTAAATAATGGCAACCCCCATTCCAAATATCCACTGGGCAGGAAACGTGTTTTTAATCCAGAATATGTAGTACCGTCCATCATTTCCGTAGTACCAAAATTATACAAATCATAGCGAGTAGATATACTGGCCGTTAATCTGTTGCCACCCCATAATGTCCAAGGACTGGTCAATCTGACATCACCAATTACACGTTGTGATGACGAACCATCGCCAGATATACCCAACACGTCTGCACCAAATGTTGCATATGTTTCTTTATACAATGGGGCAGTTTGATAAACCGCACGCACATTAGGTAAAATATTTCCATCGGGTGCAGAATAAGTTCCATGTGCTTCACGCAATTCTTGGAAAAAGTGCATATCTGCAACGGCATAACTGCTTTGTCCAAAGACTTCTAGTTTTGCACCAGAATCCAAATATGGCTGTGCGTTATAAAAGCCATATTTTTGTAAATATGTTTTATCCGATGTACGTTCCAAGAATATTGTTGCACGTGCATTTTCACCCAGTTCAATAATATCATCATTAAATATGTGCCAACGATTTTCACCAGCCTTGTTATGTGTAAAAGAGCCAGTAGTACGAAATTCAGAATGTTGTGCGTTTAAACGATGCTCTAATTGTAACAATGGGTTTTCTTTGGTCAGATAACCAAATGTAAATGTCATATCATGTGTTTCTGATAACGATATGTACAGCGGTATATTAATCTGAGTTCCCATCTTGTTTGTTGAACCCATATCAGGAACTAATAAACCAGTTTTATACTTTACCCCAGGGTCCGGCATTGAAACATATGGCATCCAAAAAACAGGTACTTCATACACATAAAATACAGGACTGTAAAAAGACAACATACGCGTATCTGCATTATGAACAATTTTTCTGGACCACACATCCCATGCATCACCATAAGAATCACATTCAGAACATGCAGTAAATGTTGCATCACGTGCAATCGTTAAATCGCCAGTGCGTTCAACATTGTTTGTTTCAACATATACATGCTGCCCCAACCATAATTGTATATCGTTACCCGCAATTCCGCCAGACTGTTGCGAAATATACGAATCTGTTAATGTCATACGCTGACCAGATTTGTTTGTAATTTCTGTATTGCCAACTGTTTTTATTTCTTCGGCTTTTACATTATATTCAATTTTATCTGCAACAATTAAACGTGGCTCGTTTGCATCAAGAGACAATGCATAACAAGATGCATTAAAAATAAATACCCCCATTAAAAATGAATAAATTTTTTTCATTTTTTTACCAATACCATCAATATACCACCAAATAAAACAGCAATTCCAATCGCCAGCAATCCAAAACCTGTCAGACTGCTAATCATATTAGATAATGACATATACAGCCCCATAATCCCGGCCATAGACGCCACCGCAACAGCAGGTGCAAAACTGGCACGACGACGAAGCAAACTGGAACGCAACAAAATCATCGCACACAATGCCGCCAAAACCAGATTCATCAAAGGCGTTAAAAAACGATTACACATTTCTGTTAACACCATCTTGTGTCGTTTTTGTGTTTCTGCATCAAATGCCACACGCAATAATTCCATTGTTGGAATACGACGAACACGGAACGAATTAACAGCACTTTTTTCAACAACATTCAGGTCCATATCAAATGTATCAAATGTACCCGTGACTGTTTGATTACCACTGAATTGCAACGCACCATTTTTCATAACCAATGACAAACCACGTGGCGTTGTTACCAATTTACCTGTTTCTGCAAATATAGTATTAGAAGAATTTTCATTACGCATATCTGACAACATTATTTGATTCAAATCATGATCAGAAACTTGTTCAACATAAACAACCAAGCCTTCGGAAATTTCTGTAAATGCACCTTCCTGTAATTTCATATGTGCCATACCATATTTCATATTCCATTGCATATCGTAAAACAAAGACTGACTTTGTGGAACAATCCATATATTTAACAATAAATTTAACACTGTTAAAACAGCACCTAATTTTAATGCAGGTTTTGCAATTTGGAATGGTGACAAACCACTTGCCGCCATTACCGTAATTTCATTATCTGATATTAATTTATTGTAAACAAATATAACCGCAATAAAACACACAAATGGTATAACAATAGATGCGATAAACGGTATCATCAATGATGTTAATCCCAAAAAACTATCCAGTTCAACACCGTATTTTAACAAAAACTTCATCATTGACATGATTTGCATCATCCATGCCAGCCCTGTTAAAATCAGTAACAGCATAATAAATATAGCGACCAGTTGACGCAAAAAATACCTATTTAAAATTTTCATGTTATACAAAGTATAAAATATAACTTTCCAGTTTTCAAGGTATAGATACAACTGAAATACCAGCCAAATTATTTGGCTTTTTTAATAATACTGACAACTGTTTTAGTGGCACTTTTGGTCTTGGTCCACAATGTACCGGCATCATTTTGTAGATTTTGTCCCATATCATAGGAGATCTTGCCGCCCATTTCATTTGCGAACTTAGTTGCATTTTTAGCCAGCCACCATACCAATGCAGAAACAAATACAGTGATAACAAATCCTTGATTTTCTATTCTTGGAACAATAGACGTCATATCTGTTTTATAAACACTGGACAACATCGCTGCACATACTGAAATAACAATAGACAAAACAATAAAGTGTAACGCTGCATTTACAAAACGGGCGATTTGTGCATTCAAAGATTCTGCACTGAACAACTTTGTAAAACCGTTATAGATATTGCCTGGGATACCTTTATATGTTGTTTTATTGACTGTTTCTGCAACCGCTGTGAACGGCAACATTATTATCCCCAGGAACAGGTCCGCGATAACACCAAAGGCCATAAACGCAAATTTCCATGCCAGATACACAAAACCACCAACAAATGTAACACCACACAAAAATGAAAACAGACTGACCCCAATACCAAACTTCATCCAGTTCCACCCAAGTTTAATTGCAGTATAGCAAAAACCCGACAATCTGGTTGGAACACACATGATATTTGCAGCACTGTTTGCATCAATTATATTATGTTCTCCAATGGTTGCATTGGCATACGCATGAATCGCATCACATGTATCTGGCAAATCAATACCTGCAACAGATACTGTTGCGTCCAAAATAATATCCGAAAATATTGTCGCGATATACATAATCGGCGAAATTAACAACATAAATGTTTTTGCAGGTCCAATTGACAAAACAGCAACCCATGCACCAACTTTTATGCCGGCCTTGCCGATTTCTAGCATCTTTTCTTTGGCTTTATTTTGACCGATCATTATCGTATATGCTTCAAAAGCAATCCAAAAACCGTATGCAATTATGATGAATATTATTGTAAATTGAACCAAAGACGAATCCAAAATACCCGCAATAAATGAAAAAGCATTCATAAACGCCATGCCTACCTTGGCTTCTATTGGAACATAATCTGTAACTATTTGGTTTTGTGACGAGCCACGAAACTGATCGACATCATAAGTCAATGTGTCTAAAAATTTTTGTCTATTATTTTCTGTCGCCCAAGAACCATAATCACCAATATTAGACATACCTGTTTCAGACGAACCATATAAATTAGCAGTCACCGCAAATGCAGGCATACAGATACTGATTGTTAAAACAACAATCATTATTTTTGATAAAAATTTACGAAACACTTTTATCATTTTTTACCCATTGCATCTGTTATCTTTTTTGTCATTTCTATTGGTG
>JAEIGA010016218.1_pt1 | contig 11342 bp, 9 predicted proteins | sample 9270691 | NCBI WGS metagenome assembly JAEIGA01 (sample SAMN17057246, study PRJNA624740) | gut metagenome | biome: biome; isolation source: fecal sample | host: Bos grunniens | place: China: Xizang | collected 2019
GATTCTGGCACACTACCAGAAGAAAGCAGTTTCTTTACTAGCGTTGGTCATCCATTCCCTGCTATTTGTATTCGCACAAGTACAGAGCGTCCAGAGTCGCTAGATAAGGCTGGTTTTATCATAGCGGGTATTGATGAGAAGAGCCTATTGCAAGCAGTTGATACGGCTGTAGAGTTGGTACGTGATGGAGATTATGGTACTCCTGTGCCTGTTTATACCGATGAGAATGTAAGCACCAAAGTAGTAAAGATCATCCAATCATACACAGGCATCGTGAATAAGATGGTTTGGAGAAAGTGAGTATAGGTGTATTATGATACGTAATAAAGCCGAATTAAAATTCTATATAATGGCTGATTATATGATGAATAGAGGCTACTTCAAGCCATCTATTGTACGCCGATTGATAAATATAATTAGTCCAGATTATATAATGCAATTTTTGATTACTATGCGCAAACTAGACTACCATTTAACTCGTGGAAACAATAAATTTGCGATATTCTTTTATAGATTAAGATACAATAAACTCTCCTTAAAATTAGGGTTTTCTATTGGTCCGCAAGTGTTTGGATATGGTTTGGTTATTCCACATTATGGTACGATTGTAGTAGGTGAAACAAATAGATGTGGTAATTATTGTGTACTACATACATCAACATGTATTAGTGGCAATGGTAAAGTTATTGGCGATGCGTGTTATTTGGCAACAGGAGCTAAAATGACAACTAATTTATCATTGGGGAATAATGTTATGATTGGAGCGAACTCGTTAGTAAATAAATCTTTTCCAGGGGGGGGGATAATGATTGCAGGTACTCCAGCGCATGAAATAAAGAAACGGAACGCATGGTATATTGAAGAGAACTCTGTTCATAAAATTCGTGTTGCTTCAATTGAGGAATTAAAATTAAAGATGAAAATATAATTCATTGAATAAAAAAAAATAGAATCTTAAAATATCATACAAATAAAATTATCATGAAAATACTCCAAGTAAATAGTTTTTATCCATTGTGGAGTACTGGTAAAATCACACATGACCTGCATATTATGCTCCAGAAAGAACAACATCAGTCTATCGTGTGTTATGGTAGAGGACCCATTATAGAAGAAGATGGTATTTATAAAATATGCACTGAGCGATTAAGCCGTTTGAATAGGGCATGGATACGCATATCTGGTATTATGTATGGTGGACATTGCTTATCTACAACGAAATTAATACAAATTATAAAAAAAGAGAAACCAGATATAGTTCATTTACAATGCATCAATAGTTCATTTGTTAACATATATAGACTTATAACATATCTTAAGAATCATCAAATTAAGACTATTTTAACACTTCATGCAGAATTTATGTATACCGCAAATTGTGGTTATGCATTTGATTGTAATAAGTGGGAAACAGGTTGTGGTCATTGCCCTAGATTAAAACAAGAAACAAGATCCTTGTTTTTTGATGCTACGGCATACTCTTGGTGGAGAATGAAACGAGCTTTTGATGGCTTCAAGGATAATTTGGTTATTGCCTCTGTATCACCATGGTTGATGCAAAGAGCAAAGTCATCACCTATTTTAGCAGACAAAAAACACGTGGTAGTTATGAATGGGTTGGATACTGAGGTGTTTCATCATTACTCAAGTAACCATCTCCGTGCAGAATTAGGTATAAGAAATGATGAAAAAGTAATCTTTCATGCTACTCCCAATTTTACAGATAATCCCAAGCATATTAAAGGAGGTAGATTTGTTATAGAATTAGCCAAACGCATGCCACATGTTCGTTTTGTTGTTGCAGGTCCAATATATGGAGAGCCGCCAAGAGTACCTTCTAATGTGTTACTTTTAGGATCTGTAACAGACTCCAATAAATTAGCAATGCTATATTCTATGGCAGACATGACGTTACTTACTAGCAAAAAAGAAACTTTTTCTATGGTATGTGCGGAAAGTTTGTCTTGTGGCACACCCGTAGTAGGTTTTCAAGCTGGTGCACCAGAACAAATATCACTTCCTGAATATAGTAGTTTTGTAGAATATGGAAATGTAGATTTACTTTCTACCGAAAGCACTAAGATGATTTCGCAAGTATTTGATCATAAAGATATTGCCAAGAAGGCCAAAGAAAAATACTCAAAAGAAGTGATGGCACAAAACTATATTAATCTATATAAATCAATATTAACACAGCGGTAAATGGTTCAACAATCCATCAAACAGCAAACATTCAATGGAATCGGTTGGAGTTCCATTGAACGCTTCTCTTTGCAAGGAGTTTCGTTCGTTGTACAATTAATTTTAGCACGCTTATTGACTCCTTCTGATTATGGAATAATTGGAATGCTAGCTATTTTTATGCAGTTGGCACAAGTTCTTATTGATAGTGGATTTGCCAATGCGCTTATTAGGAAACAGAACTGCACACAACGAGATTACTCTACCGTCTTCTATTATAATTTGGCCTTTTCTGTAAGTATTTATATTTTATTTGTCTTTGTTGCTCCCTTTGTAGCAAACTTTTATCATATGCCAACCATTGTTCCTGTAATGCGTTGGATTTCTTTAACATTAATTTTCAATGCCTTATCTATCATTCCGAAAACGATTTTAATAAAGGACATTGATTTTAAAAAACAAACGTTAATTTCTTTTACCAGTGCGTTAATTTCAGGTATCATCGGGATTGTCAGTGCATTTTTAGGAATCGGAGTATGGGCTTTAGTTGCTCAACAAATTTCTTTAAGTGTATGCATGTTTGTAATGTATATTTTCGTTGTTAGATGGACTCCCCTTTTCGTTTATGATAGAAATGTATTTAAAGAGTTGTTTAATTTTGGTTCCAAACTTTTGCTTTCAAGCATTATTGGTACTATATACAAGAATCTATACACCCTATTCATTGGAAAAAAATTCTCAGCAATAGATTTGGGGTATTATACAAGAGCAGAACACTTTGCAATGTTTCCATCTAATAATCTCGGAAATATTATAACTCGTGTAGCATACCCTATCTTTGCAAAAGTTCAAAATGATAATAGTCGTTTGAGAACCTATTATCAGCAAATGATTAGGTATTCATCCTTTTTTATTTTTCCACTAATGTTAGGTTTGTGTGCTATATCAAAGCCTTTTATTATCTTTTTTCTTACGGAAAAATGGTTAGGAGCAGTTGTGATTTTACAAATTTTATGTATAGATTGGATGTTAGATCATATCACATTGCTCAATTTGAATCTATTGTATGTAAAAGGACGATCTGATTTAGCTTTAAAATTAGAAATCATAAAAAAAATAATCGCTATTACCATTCTAATTGTATCACTACGATGGGGATTGATTGGTGTATGTTGGGGACGCGTTGCTTATTCCATCATAGCAACAGTTATGAATACATATTATACAAAAAAATTGATACAACTCAGTTTTCTACAACAAATGAAAGATATATTACCTTTTCTATTGGTCTCTATTATAATGGGGATATCCGTAAGACTATGTATAGCATTCATAAGTACTCCTGTTCTACAATTATTCGTAGGGATATTAATCGGAGCAATCATATATTTAGGATTATCATTGATATTTTTTAGAAATATTCTAATCGAATTAAAATCACTAATTTTTCATTAAAATAATATTTTTATTTGCATATATCAAAAAAATAGAGTACCTTTGCAAACAAACATAAAAAAGAAACTATACATCAATACATTATGAAAAAAAACATTGTTTATATTTTAGCATGCTTTTTCTTGTTCATTTCAGAAAATTTACATGCACAGCAAGATACGATGACCGTATCTTTTAAAGAGTCTATTACTATTCAAAAAAATGCTTTCGGAGCGAAGTTGACAGAATCTAATTTCCATTTAGGATTAGAATTACAAACAAAATACATGTGGAGAGGTATTGAATATGGCACAGCACCAGTACTTTTTCCTCAAATAAATTATAGTAATTGGGGACTTAACGTTTACGCAATGGGAGGATATGCGATAGATGGTAGCCACGCCGAGGTTGACCTAGGTATCAGCTATAGTTTCTATGGTGTCACAATCGGATTGAACGATTACTATTATCCTACTAGTGTGGGGGAAAAGGATAGTTATTTTAATTTTAAGCATGGTGAAACTGGACACAGTTTGGAAGCATGCATTGGATATTACCCCGAAAAATTACCATTTTGGCTTTTAGCATCTACATATATTGCGGGAGCAGATTTATTACCTGAAACGACTAAGAACGCGTACTCTACTTATTTGGAAGCAGGAGTTTACTATGATTTTTTACATAATCATCAGATTGCCCTTGCTTGCGGCATGGCACTCAATAAAAGTTTTTATAACAACTATGAAAAAAACTTCTCAATTAATAATGTCACATTACAGTACACTTATAATTTGCAAATTAATTGGTGGACACTACCATTGAAAGCAGCACTTATTTATAATCCATATTGTAATAAATTTTATTTTACCGCATCTGCATATTTTGGTTTTTAATGAAACGTAATGCAATAATAATAGCAGCAGGAACCTCATCTCGTTTTGTTCCTATCTCCTACGAGAAACCAAAGGGATTAGTAGAGGTTAATGGCGAAGTTTTAATTGAGCGACAAATTCGTCAATTACATGAAGCAGGGATTGAAGATATAACCATTGTCGTAGGTTATATGGCTGAAAAATTTTCATATCTCTCTGAAATGTATCATGTTAATTTCGTAATGAACGGAGATTATAGCCTTTACAATAACACATCTTCAATGATTCGTGTCATTGACAAGTTAAATAATACCTACATCTGCTGTTCTGACCAATTTTACAGAAGTAATCCTTTTCTGAGAAAACTCGAAAAGAGCGCATATGCTGCGCTATACACAGACCTGCCAACTAACGAATACTGTCTCGAAATGGATGATAATGATCAAATTTTACAAGTTCATATAGGCGGAAACCATTCTTGGTATATGGCAGGCTTTGCATATTTCGACGCGCAATACTCCCAAGTGTTTAAACAGATACTTCAAGAAGAATATCATAACATAGAAACTCGCCAAATGTATTGGGAAGATATATATGTAAAATATATTAACATACTACCTCCAATGCAAGCTATTAAATTTGCTCAAAAAGAGCTATTAGAGTTTGATTCATTGGATGAGTTACGTTTGTATGACCAATCCTATATTCATAACACTCGTTCAGCAATTATACGAGACATGTGTCACACATTACATTGCGAAGAAAGCGATTTGAGTAATTTCAAAAAAATCCCCGAATTAGAGGGGATTGTATTCACATTCAACTACAACAAAACAAACTATTTATATCAAAACGGAGAGATTACGACATGTTAAAATCAAGTGTTATAATAGACCATTTACAACAGATATTTGTAGGTTCCTCCCCCTCTGATTTTGTTTTTCAACGAATTGGAGGTATGAGTAATATCAATTATAAAGTATCTTATCTCGACAGGACATATATACTCCGCATACCCGGAAATGGTGCAGATGGTATGGTAGAACGAGAGAATGAAGAGCTTAATACTATGCTTGCTCAGCAAATGGGTATTCACCCCTCAATTACATATTTTAATCGCACTACAGGTATTAAATTGGTGGAATATATTGAGAATGCAGAAACTCTGAATCCAATAACAATTCAATCCAAAGAAAACCTCAAGCAGATAGCTGACATATATCGTACTTTACATAATTCACGTTTCCGAGAAAGAAATGATTTTAATCTATTTCACGAAATTGACAAGTACAATTTCCTCATGCGAAGAGTCGGAGCAAAGATGTATGAGCATGAGTTAGATGGATATTCTCAAGTTATTAAATTGGAGCATCATCTCAATAAGATGGGAGTTGAATTAAAACCCTGTCACAATGATGGAGTCCCCGAAAATTTCATCAAAGACAAAAACGGTAAAATATTTTTAATTGACTGGGAATACAGTGGAATGAATGATCCTGTTGCTGAGTTAGCAGCATTGTTTTTAGAAAGTGAATTTAGTCAAGAGAGTATCAATTTTATTTTGTCATGTTATTTCGAAGATAAAATTCCCACCGACATACAAGAGCGTTTGCTTATTTACCAAATACTGTGGGACTACTTGTGGGCTCAATGGACAATAATAAAAGAAGCTAAAGGAGATGATTTTGGCGAATATGGAATAAAGAGATTCAAACGTTCAATGAAAAACTTACAATTATTATGACACATAAACAAACAAATTTTATCAAACAAATTGATTGGGCTACAACCATTGTGCCTTTTGTTATTGTACTTTGTTTAATGCTCGTTTTTATGGTATTCCCAGAGCAGTCTAAAATTATAGTAGATAATTGGCGCGCATTTTTTGGTGATACAATAGGATTATATTACTCCCTCATCGGCATTGGGTGTGTACTCATTTCATTGTATTGGGCATTTTCTAAAAAATATGGAGGAACTATCCTTGGAGATAACAACGTACCTCGCTATAGTAATTTTAGCTGGGGAACTATGATTTTTACTTCCACGATGGCTGCCGATATTCTCTTCTACTCACTTTGCGAATGGGCATTGTATGGTGGAGAACAACATGTGAGTTCTTTAGGTTCCTTGCAGATATGGGCTCCGACGTTTCCTCTGTTTCATTGGGGACCTATCGCATGGGCTAGTTACGTCGTCTTAGCAGTATGTTTCGCATATATGATCCATGTGCGAAAACGTGAGCGCCAGCGTTTTTCAGAAGCGATGCGTCCCTTGTTTGGTGATAAAGTTGATGGTATCTTAGGACAAGTCATTGATATAACAGCAGTATTTGCTATTGTATGCGCAACAGCAACGACTTTTTCTTTAGCAACCCCATTACTTACCAAGGCACTATCTGTAGTTTTTGGTATCCCTTCAACTACCACAATGACTATTCTTATTTTATTACTCATTTGTAGTGTATATACCATCACTGTAATATTTGGTGTCAAAGGAATTTCTAAACTCGCCTCCATCTGCTCCTATCTTTTCTTTGCACTACTTTTCTATTTTTTATTCTTAGGGGGAGAAACTAGGTACATCATCGAAACTGGGTTTGCATCTCTGGGAAATATGGCACAGAATTTCATAGGATTGGCAACTTATATTGATCCCTTGCGCAACGATACCTTTGCTCAAGATTGGACAATATATTATTGGGCTTATTGGTTAGTCTGGAGTATTGCAACACCATTCTTCATTGCACTCATAAGTAAAGGACGTACCATAAAAAATGTGGTACTAGGAACTTTTGGTTATGGTTTAGCAGGTACATTCATGTCATTTATAATCATTGGAAATTATGGATTATCTCTGCAATTAAAACATAATATTGATATTATAGGAGAAATTCAACATGGAGATATGTATAATGCCATTATGATGATATTTGAAACATTACCTCTTCCTATTTTAGCTTTAATTTTATTGGTAATCACAATGATTGCTTTCTACAGCACAACATTAGACGGCATCACATATGTCGCTTCAGCATATTCTTATAAGAACTTAAAACCAGATGAAGAGCCCAACAAGTTCATCCGAGTGTTATGGAGTGTACTATTCATCATCTTCCCAATAGCATTGTTATTCGCGGAAAATACGCTTTATAGTTTACAATCGGTAACAATTATAGCAGCATTCCCTGTAGGAATTCTATTAATTTTAGTAGTATGGTCGTTCTTAAAAGACTTCAACACTATTCAAAAATAAGATTTGTATGAGACACATAATTGCTAAATTTTTATACAAGGTATTTGGTAGTTATTATAAATACACAGCAATGTATATTAAGTATAAGTACTACACTCTATTTTTACAGCCTTCTATAAAAAAACGTCTGGCAAAAAAAGAGAAACTCAACATCTTATTTTTTGTTATTGATTTAAGCATGTGGAAAGCAGATGCTTTATTTCAAGAATTACTTAAAGATTCACGTTATAATCCCATTATTGTATCTTTCTTATATCCGAACCAATCATTAGAAAATCAGAAGCGCACTCAAAATGAGATGAAACATTCCTTTGAAGTCAAAGGTTATCCATTTGTCGAAGGATACAATTTTGAAACAAAGACTTGGTTTGATGCCAAACAGTTACAACCAGATGTAATTTTTTACAACCAACCATATAACATAGGACATCCTATCAATTTGATTGAGCATTTTTGGAAGGATTCATTATTCATCGCTATTCCATATGGATTTAACGTAGATAATTTCCCTATACTTTATAACACTTTGTTATTTAATATAGCATGGAAGACTTTCGTTCCTAACACATATATGATAGATTATACTTCTAGAATAATGTTCAACAAAGCTAAAAACCAAGTCTATACGGGACATTTTTTGTTTGACGAACTAAAGAAAAATTTAACTAACCCATGGAAAAAAGATCCGCTTACTAGTAAACGTATCATTTGGGCTCCGCATCATAGTATTAAATCTGAAGATGCTGCTGATTATTCAATCGGATATTCAACGTTTTTAGATATAGCTGATGAAATGTTAGATATCGCTAAACGATATAAGAATATGTGTCAATTTGCGTTCAAGCCGCATCCACTTTTACGCGATAAGTTATATCGACAATCATCATGGGGAATTAAACGCACGGATGATTATTTTTCACAATGGGAACAAATGGAAAATACATTTGTAGAAGAAGGTGAATATGCAGCTTTGTTCTCTCACTCGGATGCAATGATACATGATTCATGCTCATTTATAGCAGATTATATATATACCGGCAAGCCCACTATGTTTGTTTCTAATGACAAGAATTACATACAATCTACACTTAATGACTTTGGTAAAGAATGTTTTCGTTTACATTATCACGGATTAACTGCTGATATCGTAGATTTTATAGAAGATGTTGTAATTAAAGAACATGATCCCTTGTCCCTTATGCGTCAACAATTCATTGTAGATACAACACCTAAAATGAGTGTAGCAAAAGCCATGAAAGCAGAAATTGATAATTTATTTGATTAAAAAATATGGATGTAGTTCTTCTTTGGGGGGTAATAGCAACACTTTGTGCGGTACTCCAATCCTTCGGAATTTGGAAGTACGGATTGGCTTGTGGTTTCATGATAACAACCACATTACTTGCTATTCACTATGATTTCGGTAATGATTATTGGTCCTACTATGACTGGTTTGAAGAAGCACTATACACACCATTACCAAATTCCATTGGCACTTTTTTAGAAATCAGTCGAGACCCAGGATGGGATCTATTAAACATCATATTTGGAAGATTGTTTGGAGAAAATGGTTTTTTCATTATGGTGGCATTCCTATCCATTATAGAAAGTATTTGTTACTACACTTTTATTAAAAAGTACGTGCCCACAAGTTGGTACTGGTTTGCTATGGCCTTGTATATACTAAATAACCATTTTTTCATCCTTACATTTTCCATGATGCGACAATCATTAGTGATGGCCCTACTGTTAATGTGTTTTATATGGATGCAAGACAAAAAAATTATTCGCCCATTCATCATTGTACTACTCTTATCTACAATACACAACTCAGCCTTATTATGTTTGCCCCTTATATTTCTACCTCTAATTCCGTTCAACAATCAAAAAATATGGGCCATTGTCTTATTGACATTATTGTTCATTTTCATTGTCTTCTCCTCCATTCTAGAACCGATATTAACCCGATTCGCAAATTTAACCGATGCTTTTGCTCGTTATATCGAAACATATACCGACGATAGCAAAATGACCTTCGGTCTAGGTTATCTATTACGTCTCTTGCCTTTTTTCTTTTTGTTGTATGGCTTATATACAAATCAATTTTCTAAAGAAGAGATACCTATATTAATAATATGGTCATTGAGTATAATTCTACTCCCCTTCGGAACTATCATTCCAATGTTTGGAAGATTGCTTTTTTATTTTGAATTAGCAGGATTAGCTGCATTGCCAAAGATTATAAATATAGCCAAAACTATACCTGTAAAATGTGTATTAGCACTGTCTATTTTGTTGCTTATCGTAATAGCACTATACGAAAGTTTTTACAAACCTAATTCTGTCTATTATGATTACTATTTGAATTTTTATACTATTTTTGAAGTAATTTAACAACTATATTATATAGTTCATTCAATCCAAATATATGAATATACTATTTATTGGAAAGGCGTGTCCTCTCAAGACAGCACAATCTATATTAGAAAAATCAGGCAAAAACCCTGGATATCAAATCATAAAGTTTACTGATTTAATACTTAAAGGCTTTATATTTAATCAACAAAAAGTATCTGTTTTAACCAACATATCCAATCCTAATAACGTTTTTGCATTCTCTCAAAACGAAACCGAGGATAATATTCATTACAAGTATCTACCATCTATTCGAATTCCTATATTGTATCAATTATTGCACATTTGCTATTCTTTTATCTATACCTTTTATTGGTGCTTAAAAAGTAATGGCGAAAAAATTATTATATGTGATATTTTTGCAAGCAGTAGTAGCCGTGGTGCTATTGCCGCATCTAGATTATTCAACATTCGTAGATGTGCTATTATTACTGATATGATAGCAACACCTATCACGACAGAATTTGATATAAAAAAAATATGGTGGAAGATCTTCTTTAAAACACGTCGCTGGAACCAAAGAAATATCCTAAAACTATATGACCAATTTATTTTTTTAACGCAACAAATGAATTTAATTTACAATCCCTTGAATAAGCCATATATTGTTATGGAAGGAAGTGTTGATTATTCCTTTACTCCTAACACATACATCCAAAAGCAGGAACCACGAATTATTATGTATGCTGGCTCAATTGAAGCAGAATATGGCTTTAACGAATTAGTACAAGCCTTTATGACTTTACCAAATTCTGATGTAGAATTACATATTTATGGGAATGGTAAATTCGTCAAAACATTACTTGATTACCAAAAACAAGATTCACGTGTTAAATATCAAGGAATTGTTAGCAATGAACAAATAGTAGCACTCGAGCAACAAGCAACTCTACTCGTCAATCCTCGTCTATCCCATGAAGATTTTGTAAAATATTCATTCCCATCAAAGACAAGTGAGTACATGCTATCAGGAACACCTCTATTGACTACAAAACTACCTGGTATTCCAGAAGAATATTTCAATTATTTATACACCTTCGAAGAAGAAACTATAGAAGGATTTGCAAAAAAAATGCAAGCAATACTTGCTTTATCACCAGCTGAATTAGAAACAATGGGATTAAAAGCACAACGATTCATTTTGGAACATAAAAATAATATAATTCAAACGAAACGATTGATTCA
>JAEIGA010016219.1_pt1 | contig 11342 bp, 10 predicted proteins | sample 9270691 | NCBI WGS metagenome assembly JAEIGA01 (sample SAMN17057246, study PRJNA624740) | gut metagenome | biome: biome; isolation source: fecal sample | host: Bos grunniens | place: China: Xizang | collected 2019
GATGACCCCTTGTTGGAAATCTCAAGCAAGGAGGCCTCTTTGTTTGACATCCCTAACGATATGCGCAAGGTGATGGAATCAAAGAAGCAACCCGACTATGTGGCACAACATAAGCGATGTGAGGATTTCGCATTGTATCAACCATTGTTTAAGGAGGTGCATGAAGAGCTGATAAGTGGGAAGCGCAGCCTCATAAGGGTGACAAAGACCGCAAGTATGGAGGCCGGTGGATTCTATATCGTAGGTGGGCAGATGCTTTATCTTGACCGAGTAGAAAAACTGGAGAAGGCTGTCAATGGTACACTTGATGGGCGCACTCGCTGTATCTATGAGAATGGTACGGAGTCGGACATCCTATTGCAAACACTCAGAAAGAATGTCGTAGCCGAAGGGTATGCCATCACTCCTAAATCGGAAGAATTGGAGCATGGCTTCTTCTCAAATGATGATATCGGTGAACAAGACTCCGTGACTGGATATATCTATGTATTGCGCTCATTGTCAGAAGAGGCTGCAATCAAAGGACAAAGTAATCTGTATAAGATAGGATTCTCGACAACAGCGGTGGAAGAGCGCATAGCTAATGCGGCTAATGAACCGACCTATTTGATGGCTCCTGTTGAGATTGTTGCTTCGTACAAGGTGGTGAATCTGCATTCACAACGCTTTGAAGATATGATACACCAGATATTGAAACCTGTACAGTTCCACCTTACCGTATATGACCATAAGGGCGAGGAACACCATCCGCAAGAATGGTTTGTAGTGCCATTGGATGTGGTGGATGTTATCATCGAGAAGATTCTCGATGGAAGCATCGTGAACTACACCTATAACGCAAAGATGAACTGCTTGGAAAAGGTGATTGTAAGAAACACCTCGACATTACGCACTGAAGGGCTGAAAGTGCTTACTCTGTGTGTTCGGAAATCTTTATTTGAAAGTTATGTGAAAAGCGCAGAAAAGAAGCATCGCATAACATTGAAACAAAGCAATCTGAACAAATATACCTATGTTGATGAAGGTGAAGGAAAACGCTATCTACGTCGTTACGATGCTGTTCGTTTCTTTGAAGGATATACTAAGGAGGAACGCAGCGCATTGATAGAGATAGTCGATATCCAGTTCACCGATGGTTGGGTTGATTTCTATTTGGGTGAGGTACTTGAGACTTGCTGATATAATAGCCAGTTGTTAGAGGTATAGCAGAAGAATATAAACTTAATATTAACCTTAAAACATGTAGGATTATGGGAGAATTATTTGAAGCTGCACTCAGAGTATTGTGCATATTTCTCGTTATCTATCTTATCAACTGCTGCGCCAGAGGCTTAATGTAGTGTTAATTTTAATAATGTAGAAGCTATGTGGAAACCATTAATTGAAGCTATCAAGTGGGTAGTAATCGTCTGGGCATTTATCTGGGCACTTTTTTAACATAAATCTATAGAGTTAGATAAAAACTAAAAAACTCATCCTGCTGCGTTACGGCGGATGTGTCATCCGCTGTAACTGAGGGAATGGGTCTGTGACCCGAGAGAATTCAAGGGGTTACAAACGCCGGATACGGTGTGTGGATTCATTTAAAAAGAAAGTGAAAAAACAATAAATGTGTACCACTTTGGATACCAAACTTCAGAAAAAGCACTATATTTGCATTGTAATCATAAAAAAGCTGAACTATGTTGGTAATTAGCAGTAGAGAGTTTCGTGCAAATACTGGACGCTATCTGGATATGGTAGCTAAAGGAATGGATGTGATACTGAAATCAAGAAGCTTGGGTAGTTTCAGACTAACTCCCGTGAAAGAAAGTGATGTGGTGATGAGTGAGAAAGATTTTTATGAAAAACTTGACCGTTCCATACTACAAGCTAAAGAGGGTGGAGTAATCCGCCAGAATGAAGGGGAAAGTGCAGAGGACTTTGTCAATAGAATGCTATGTACCGAATAGTCTTTACTGAAGATGCTTAACAGGATTTGCAGAAACTGCAAAAGAAGGCTCCGCAAGCAATAAAGAAACTCAAATCTTTGTTGGTGGAATTGCAAGAGCACCCTCGGACAGGCACTGGGCAAGTGGAACAGTTGAAATACTATGAAGAGGAAACCTGGTCGAGGCGTATAAACAAGGAACACCGATTGGTGTATCGCATCCATGATGACATAGTAGAAGTGTTGGTATTATCCACTTATGGGCATTATATTTAATCCTTTCAATAAAAAGGGGTATTGGATGGAGGTCTAATAATTATGAAATTCAAAATCTGAACAGTACCAGACAGGTCTGTTGGGTTAATATAGAAGATTCATCATTCGGGAGACAAACTTTGCGAAGTTTTATCTCCCGTTTCTTTTGTTTCCTACTGGGTCATCTATGCTCTCTTCCTGCCCAATTCCCAAGGCGAACAAAAAGAACGCAGCCACGAGGCATTAGGATTTTTCAAGAAGTAAGCGTAGAGTGGGGAAGTAGTGGCACTTTGTTTGGCAAGCGGGAAAGTCTATACTTGCGATTTTACTAGTTGGTAAGCAAATCACAGGATAACCTACCAATATGCTACAAAAAAAATGTACAGGATTTCTTCCTGTTTCATCGAAAGTTGTAGTAGGATATGATGCAACGAGGGAGTTAGCTGCCTGGATAGTATATCTTAGTGGTGTAGGTGCGGTCGCCTGTGGTGATGTGTATGATGTAGGTGCCTCTCTGTGGTAGTGCTATGCTGTGTGATGTAGGGTGACAGGCGTTATAGAGCATCTGGCCATGAGTGCTGTAGAGGGTGACCGTGGAGTTGGGGTGCTCGATGGTGATGCCCGGCGCGGTGATGTGGAGCTGGGGCTGTAGCTCGATTGAGGGTACGGTGCTGGCATGGTACAGGGCACTATCGATGGCCTCTACGTTGCGGGCATACCAGGTGGTCATGAAAGATACCTCTTGGGCGAGGTCGGGCGCACAGAGCTGGGGCCAGCGGGCCTGTTCGCGGGCAAAGGCGCCTGATGACTCTAGCAGCTCTTGGTAGGCATGGATGCGGGCTGCCACGCTATCGGGCGAGAGGGTGGTGCGCTTGAGCTCGCCCCAACGTTGGGTGAGGGATTGCCTGAAGTGGTGCACATCGTTTTCCCATAAGCGAGCTATGAGCTGGTTGCCAAAGGGGACTGAGCCGGTGAAAGCGTATTGGTCGATGAGCGTGCCGTCGTATGTGCGACCAAAGGTGGCATCCATATCCCATGGGGTGAAGAAGACGCGGCGGTCGGTCTGCACATTGTAGATGTTGAGGTAGAGGTTCTTGACTACATTGTCGAGAGCATACACGGCATTGATGAGCAGGGTGTAGTCGATGAGGTTGTCGAGATGGATGTGCTGGTGCACCTGAGCGGCAAACTGCTCATCGGGGGTGTGGGCTGCTGAGAGGAACTCGAGGAACTCTTGCAGATATTCCCAACCTGCCTGCGATGCTTCGCCGGGATACTCTGACTCGAAGCCGTTCCACACGAGGGTCTCGGTAGGGGCTTGGGGATTGTAGCTGCAGTAACCCATGAGGTTGTCCCAGGTGGTGGCCTTGTAGGATACGCCGCGGTAGTCGTCTTTGTACTTCTTTAGCTTCAGCTGCTTGCGGTCAATGCGCTCGGTGAGGCAGTAGAGTCCGTTGTACTCTCCGTTGAGATAGACCTCGACAAAGGTACCTCTGGTGCCGTTGATGGCTTCGGGCTCTTGTGCGTGGTGGGGGATGCGATTATAGGCGTTCCAGATATCGGTACACAGACGGTTGCGCATACGTGCTTGGTCTATATACATGGCATCGAGAATCCAGTCGTCATCATTACGCATGCCCAGGAGTTGCACGTCGGTCTCGTTCTGTGCAGAGTCGACAAACTCGATGGAGTAGGATTTCTTGGGGTACTGAGCTGAGGTTCTGCCGCGTACCTTGATACCTATGGAGTGAGGGGCGAGGATCAGACTATCGGGCTGTGAGGGTGCTGCGATAGTGAGGGTGGCCGCTGTGCGCGAGTCTTTCTCGATGGGGGCATCATACGTGTCTATATATATGAGGGGGAGTGCGGTAGAGCACTCTTGGCCACGGCTGATGAGCGGTAGCACCAGCAGCAGTATATATATATATAGGTGTCGGGTAGGCATCGTGGTGCAAATGTAGTAAGATTATTTGAATATTCCTACTTGGGAGGCTGAATATCAGTGGTGTTGTCGACGATGGCGGCATACTCGGGGATATCGTGCAGGAAACGGTAGGTGCGGGTGGAGTAGTCGAGCTGGCAGCAGTAGTGGGATAGACCATTGGAGACGATGAGATAGTCGACCTGCAATACCATGTTGTAGCGGCATATCTGATCGAACACCTTTTGGGTGATAGTGACCGTAGGAGCCTTGTACTCAACGATGACGCGGGGGGTGAGGGAGCGATCGTAGACGACGGTATCGCAGCGGCGGCTCATACCGTTGAGCTTGAGCTGCACCTCATTGGCCATGAGTGACTGGGGATAGCCCTTGTGGCGGATGAGGAAGTGTACGAAATGCTGGCGTACCCACTCCTCAGGCGTCAAGGCTACGTGTTGGCGGCGTATGATGTCGAGGATGAATGGTTTGTCGTCCTTCTTTGTTATTTTTTTATCGAAAGTGGGTAGGTTTAATTCTAACATTTCGTATATTTGTAAATTATTAGCGATTGCGATAGCCGCAATGGGCATTATCGTTGATAACGCAAAAATATAATAAATATGAAAACAAAGCAAGAAATAGTAGAGAATTGGCTTCCCCGCTACACGAAAAGGCGCCTGGAGGAATTCGATGAGTATATCCTGCTGACTAACTTTAATAAATATGTGGAGCTCTTTGCCGAGAAGTTTGGCGTGGAGGTCATGGGTCGCGATGCCAATATGACATCGGCCTCGGCTGAGGGAATCACCATCATCAACTTTGGTATGGGAAGCCCCAATGCTGCTATCATCATGGATTTGCTCACGGCTATCAACCCCAAGGCATGCCTCTTCCTGGGTAAGTGTGGGGGTATAGGCAAGCGACAGAAGGTAGGGGACCTGATACTGCCCATAGCAGCCATACGCGGTGAGGGTACCTCGACCGACTATCTACCTGCCGAAGTTCCTGCTTTGCCTTCCTTCATGCTGCAGCGTGCCGTGTCGTCATCCATTCGTGACATGGGGCACGACTACTGGACGGGAACAGTATACACTACCAACCGACGCATATGGGAACACGATGACGAGTTTAAAAACTACCTGCTCTCTACACGTGCCATGGCGGTAGATATGGAGACGGCAACACTCTTTGTTACGAGCTTTGCCAACCATATACCGATGGGGGCATTGTTGCTCGTATCGGACCAGCCCATGATACCCGAAGGAGTGAAAACGGAGCAGAGCGATAACATGGTGACCAAAAACTATGTAAATGATCATCTGAACATTGGCATAGCTTCTTTGCGTATGATTATTGATGAGAAGAAGACTGTGAAACATCTGAAGTTTGATTGGTAAAAGATGGCTAAACAAGAAGTTACCTACGACAGTATAATAAGAGAAATCAACTCGCGCCAGTTTGCACCGGTATACTACCTGATGGGCGAGGAACCCTACTATATAGACCGACTATCGGACTACATCGCCGAGAATGTGCTCACTGAGGAGGAACGCGGATTTAACCAAATGGTAATCTATGGCCAAGATACGGACATCGGTAACATTGTAGCTGCTGCCAAGCGATATCCGATGATGGCCGAGCATCAGGTAATCATCGTAAAGGAGGCGCAGGCGTTGCGCAATATGGACGAGCTGGTGTATTATCTGCAGAAGCCGCAACCAACGACGGTGCTTGTGTTTTGCCACAAGTATGGCACGCTGGACCGTCGTAAAAAGGTGGCTGTAGAGATAGATAAGGTGGGCCGCATATTTGAATCGAAAAAGCTGAAAGACAGCATGCTGCCTACATTCATCAGTAACTACGTGAAGAGCAAGGGTACGGCTATCGACGTGAAGGCTGCCAATATGATGGTGGAGAGCATAGGTGCTGACCTCAGCAGACTAGCGAGCGAATTGGACAAACTCATCATTGCCAAGCCCAAGAATGAAGACCCTATAACACCTCAACTCGTGGAGGAGTGCGTGGGAATAAGTAAGGACTACAACGTATTTGAGCTGAAAAATGCACTGATGGTGAAGGATGTGGTGAAGGCCAATACCATAGCTAAGTATATGGAAGACAATAAGAAAACCTTCGCTATGCCAATGGTGCTGGCTATGCTCTTTAACTTCTACTCTAACTTGATGATGGCTTTCTATGCACCGGACAAGTCAGACAATGGAATAGCGGCCTATCTGGATCTGCGCAATCCATGGCAAGCCAAGGAGTACCAGACAGCTATGCGCTACTACAATGCCTGGAAGGTGATGTATATCATCAGTGATATACGCAAGTATGATGCCCTGTCAAAAGGATATGGAGCTAACGCTACTGACAAGGGGCTGCTGCGCGAATTGATATATCATATACTTCACTAAAGTATTGATAATAACCTGAATAATAATGATAATCTAAAGTAGGTGATGAAACGTATTGTGAACGCTATAGCTGCTTGCCTGATGGGGCTATCGTGCCAAGGTCAGCAAAAGGAATTTCGTAGTGTATCGGTAGAGGAGTTTGCTCAAGCCATGGCCGATACCACTGTGGTTCTGCTCGATGTGCGCACCGCCGAGGAGCATGCTGCAGGATATATCGAAGGTACTATGCTACAGATTGATGTGAAGAAGCCCGACTTTGATAGCTTGGCCGTTGCTCATATAAAGAAGGCGAGTACGGTGGCACTCTATTGCCGTAGTGGAAACCGTAGCAAGCGTGCTGCATCGACATTGGCGGCCAAAGGATACCAAGTGATAGAGCTCGCTACAGGATACAATGGTTGGGTGCAGGCTGGTAAACCGGTGGTGGTGCCTGAAGAAGAGTAACCATAATGAAAATAGCCATAAAGGAATGAAAAAGTGCGATAAAATCGCACTTTTTTGTTGTTATGATTGTGGGCAACCACTAAATAAATGTAAACAAAATCTAAAAGGGAGGCTTATTTTGCACCAAATTTCACAATTCAACGAAATATCATTATCTTTGCATGCTTAAAAAGTATATTATATATATGACTCGGAATATTGTATTATTAGGCCTTTCCCTTTGCTGTAGCCTGACAGCCATGGCGCAGCAGATGAGTGAGCGCGATTATATACGCCAAGGAAACCAATTCTATGTAGACAGCCTATTTGAGAAGGCAGAGGTGGAGTACCGCAAGGCACTAGACCTGAACGCTGCAAATACGGATGCACTCTTCAACTTGGGCAATGCGCTCTTCAACCAAGTGTCACAGACATCAGAAAAGGCTCAAGAAGCACTTTCACAATATGTTAATGCATCAAAATTGGAGACCGACAAGGCGCGTCTGGCACACATATATCATAATATGGGTGTGTTGCTCTACATGGCACAGCAATATGGAGAGAGTGTGGAGGCTTATAAGGAGGCGTTGCGCAATAACCCTGCCGACCATGAGACACGCTACAATCTTGCCATGGCTATGCACATGAACAAGCAGCAACAACAACAACAGCAGGATCAACAACAAGACCAGCAGCAGCAAAATCAAGAGCAACAGCAGCAAGAACAGCAACAAAATCAAGAACAGGAACAACAGGAACAACAGCAGCAAGAACAGAAGCAGGAGCAGCAGCAACAACAAGAGCAGCAAGCTCAGCAGCAAGAACACGATGAACAAATCTCTAAGGAGAATGCCGAGCAGATACTCAATGCATTGATGCAAGATGAGAAGGAACTGCAAGAGAAGCAAAAGAAGATGATGCAGCAACAGCAGGGAAAGACTCTAGAGAAAGATTGGTAATCTACAAAACAGAATATTAAGTGTTGAAACTGCAAGCAGTCGGGTGGTAGACGTTTTATCTGCGTACCCGAAGCAGTGGATGAAGTCAAGTATATAAAGTTGAAAAGAGTGAAGATATAATGAAAAAACTACTTTTAACATTCACACTCCTCGTCGCTACCTTCGCCTATGTGAAGGCCGATGAGGTGACCTTTACGGCCGATGCACCCAATGCGGTGGTGATGGGCGAAACGTTCAGATTGTCATACACCGTGAATACGCACAATGCCAAGAGTTTCCGAGTGGGCAATATTACCGACTTCGATATCCTCTCAGGCCCTAACCAGTCTAGTTCATCAAGTACTTCGATCATTAATGGAAAGCGTACTTCGAGCAGAACGTTGACTTTCACTTGCATCTTGCGTCCTAAGAAAGAGGGTACCTATACCATCCCTGCAGCAACTATCACTGCTGAAGGGGAGCAGCTGACATCAAAGGAACTCACCATTAAGGTTCTGCCTGCCGACCAAAATGCACAGGCCTCACAAGCGGGTAGGGGAGCCGCCACCTCGCAGGCTGGTGCAATTGGTGACGACGACCTGTTTATCGTGGCTACCGTGAATAAGAAAAAGGTGTATGAACAAGAAGCTATATTGCTGACATACAAGATATACACTACCGTAAATCTTACTAATGTGAGTGGTAAGATGCCCGACCTCAAGGGTTTCCACACACAGGAGGTAGAGATGCCTAAGGGCAACCGTGAGTTTGAACTGGAGCACTACAAAGGCCGCAACTACCGCACCATCGTATGGAGCCAGTATGTGCTGTTCCCTCAGCAGAGTGGACAGTTGGAGATACCCTCCATCACCTTCGAGGGTACCGTGGCACAGCGTGTACAAAACTACGATCCCTTCGAAGCCTTCTTCAATGGCGGCAGCAGTTATGTAAACGTGCAGAAGCCGATACGTACACCCAAACTCACGATTGATGTGAGTCCGCTTCCCTCGGGAAAGCCTGCATCGTATGGAGGTGCGGTGGGTGATTTTAATATTTCATCGTCAATCAGTACTACCGAACTGAAGGAGAACGAGGCTGTTACGCTTAAACTCGTCATCTCGGGAACGGGTAACATGAAACTGATCAAGACACCTGAGGTGAATTTCCCTGCCGACTTTGAAGTATACGACCCCAAAGTGGATAATAAGTTTACCTTGAAGGCTGGCGGTCTATCGGGCAATAAGGTCATTGAGTACCTAGCCATACCGCGCTATGGTGGCAACTACACCATCCCTGCGGTAGAGTTTACCTATTTTGATATCAAGAGTGGTGCTTACAAGACACTGAAAACTCCTGAATATACACTCAACGTGGCCAAGGGAGAGGGTAGTGGAGCTACCGTCAACACAGGGTATGTGAGCAAGGAAGACCTCCGTTTGCTGGGTCAGGATATCCGTTATATCAACCTTAAGGAGGTTAGCTATCGTCCTTACGGACAGTTCTTCTACGGTACCTTCGGCTATTGGTTGTGGTACATCATCCCCTTGGTAGGCTTCTTCGTAATACTGATTGTTTATCGTAAGCAGGCTGCAGAGAATGCCAACATTGCCAAGACTAAGAACAAGAAGGCTGGTAAGGTGGCGACACGTCGCCTCAAGGTGGCCAAGGCCAAGATGGGACATGACAAGGCCGGATTCTATGATGAGGTGCTGAAAGCCATCTGGGGGTACCTGAGCGACAAACTCATCATGCCCGTATCGGAATTATCTAAGGAGAACATTGCGGCCGAGTTGGCTAGTCGTCAGGTGTCCGAAGCCTTGATAGGGGAGTGTACCGCCCTGCTTGGCGAGTGTGAGTTTGCCCGTTATGCGCCTACACTCTCGGGAGTATCTGAAGAGAGGATTTATAACCGCACAGCCGAACTGATGAACAACCTGGAAAATGAGATTAAGAACAGCAAGATTGCTAAGTAAAGTATAATTTGTAAATTGTCAAATTGTAAATCAATGAAACGATACCTTATATATATATATGTAGCCCTGTGCAGCATGACTGCACTGCACGCGCAGACCTTTGCTGACAGCACCACCGTATATACCAAGGCTATGGCCGATAGCGCTTATGCTGCGGCCGACTATGCTGCAGCCATACACATCTATGAGCATCTGCTCCATACACAAGGTGAGGCAGCAGCGGTGTACTATAACTTGGGCGGTGCCTACTACAAGGTTGGTGATATAGCACGTTCGATACTCAACTATGAACGTGCTCTGCTGATGGAACCCTCAAATGAGGATATACAGTTCAACCTAGAACTAGCCCGTAGCAAGGCGGTAGACAAGAATGCCATCGTTACTGAACTCTTTTTTGTACGTTGGTGGAAGCAATTTTCGGCCATTTTATCGGCCGATGGATGGGCGAAAGGCGGAATTGTCAGCTTTATTATGCTAATTTTGTGTCTATCGTTATTTATTTTTAGCAAAAAGAGTAAAACTAAAAAATTATCTTTATATTTGCATTACTCTCTGCGATATGTACCATCGTGGCCAACGTAATGGCTGCCAACCAAAAAGAGAAAATGGTACAGCGCGAGAATGCCATCATCATGGAGCCTAGTGTTACCATACGTAGTACACCTAGTGTGACTGGTACGGAGCTCTTTATCCTCCATGAAGGTAAAAAGATAAAGATTAAAGACGATAGTATGAAAGAGTGGAAGGAAATCGAAATAGAGGATGGAAATATCGGCTGGCTTCCCGCTTCTGCTATCGAGAGAATTTAATAACGAGATAGTTAAGTATAGAAGCGATGGATATACAGCGGTTGATCGACATAGATAAGCAAGTGATGCTCGCCCTTAATGGGAGTGACTCGCTGTATATGGATGGCGTGATGAAGATTTATACCACCACCGTTGTGTGGATGCCCGTGGCCCTCGTGCTTCTCTTCATCGTACTCAAGAACAATACTCCACGTATCAGTCTGCTCGTCGTGTTGGGGGTGGTACTCACCATCTTGGCCAGTGATCAAGTCTCTTCAGGTTTCATCAAACCACTCGTAGGCCGCCTTCGTCCCTCTCATGACCCAGAGTTCATGCACCTCATTGACACATTCAATGGCTACCGCAGTGGCAGCTATAGTTTTACATCAAGCCATGCCTGCAACTCGTTTGCCATCTTCATGTTCATCTCATTGCTCATCCGCAACAGAGCACTAAGCCTATCGATGCTTGCGTGGGCGTGTCTGAACAGTTATTCGCGCATCTATTTAGGGGTACATTTTCCTGGAGACATCCTCTGCGGTGCAGTGTTGGGAACCATCATCGGAACAATTACCTATCTGATTTATAGATTCATACACAATAAGGTAGAGCGCCAATCGGTGCGTATCACCTCAAACTACACAAAGACAGGCTATTTAGTCGATGATGCTCACTTGATGGTAGCTTCCATCTATAC
>JAEIGA010016220.1_pt1 | contig 11342 bp, 12 predicted proteins | sample 9270691 | NCBI WGS metagenome assembly JAEIGA01 (sample SAMN17057246, study PRJNA624740) | gut metagenome | biome: biome; isolation source: fecal sample | host: Bos grunniens | place: China: Xizang | collected 2019
CAATAGTACGAGCAAGATCGTTAAGTTCTCTAAGAATATTCTGTCCTCTCATTACTTCTTCAGCTCCTTCATAAGTCTCTTCACGAGATTCGGTCCCATGATTCCATTTTGATTGTAACGCCACTTCTTCAGCAGCTGGTTAGTCGCATCTCTCGTGCCCTTGCCGAACTTGCAGTTCTCGTCAACCTTGATGGTTACGAGCTTCTTATCATACGCCATAAGGAGGAGTTCCTTGTAAGCCAGAACGCCTGCGTTGTTTGCGCCGTACTGGAAGCCCCTCGTATCGAGCGTCTTTTTCTCCTTCTTAGGCTTCTCGGGCTCGCCATTAACCTTTGTCTGGTCGATGGGGCGAAGAACGCCTGCAAAATGCTGGTAATTGTGGGTTACCTTTGTGCAAGCATCGTGGTTCCCTGTCCAGTTCTGGTCATAGCTGGTGAAGTGCTTGGTGTCGCCCTCGCCAGTACAGATAGCAATGTGCCCCCAGCCTCCGGAGCTAAGCCCGCTATCCCACACTCCGATATCGCCCTTCTGAGGAACGAGGTCGGGAGTGTTCTTGATGCGTTTGAAGTTCTTCTTGAGCTCAGGAAGATTGTCAAAGTTATCGAAGTATGCATGAGCATCACCCCATGCACCGGGCTTAATGCCGAATACTTCGTCAAGGTAGTATTTAGCCAGGTCTACGCACTGTGCGCCAGCAACGCCGTCATAGTCCATAGCTTTTCCGACATGAGTCTTAATAAACTCGTCGTAAGTCTTTCCCATTTTGAATTCTCCTTTCCTTAATCGCTTCTAACATAAGTATGGCCATCCCAACTAAGTGACTCGCCGCTATACTCAGCTTTGACTGCGAGCATATCTGCACCCGCTGCACCGTTCGCACCGACATTAAGCCCGTAGTATGCTATAATACTGTTAAATGTATCTAACGTCCAGTTGGCTTTATCCACTCCGTTGACACTTAGTACAACCGTGTTATCAACGTATGTATATTTTACTGTCAGCAATTTTCCTATTAAACCGCTATGTGGAAGATTTGGGTCATAGTAGTTACCGCTTCCTATATGTACAAGGTTCGGGTCAAGTATCGCTTGTGTATATGACAGTACATATATCAGATACGGATTGGATAATGATGTCCACACACTTGCCAAGTAAGAACTTCCCGTTGACACAATACGCATATCGCCAGAAGCCCAAGCCGTCGGGATGAGCTGAAATTCCAGATTTTCATATAAGTTGTCGAACTGTCTCACGGTCTTGAACGTTGCCGCTCCGCCCATTTCCAAACCAGAATATGTTACACCGTCTATGGTCTCCGAGCCTACCCCGACGATACCACTTGTATTGGTTATAGTAAACCCGTCACCCAGGTCGGTATCTCCAGCTTCGTAGCCTGTGAGGTCGGCTGCCTTCGTTGTCGTTGTTGTCACAGGCTGCGGCACATTGACAGTAACTTTAGAGTATCCGTCAGCGTCGTCATCAGTTGCGAAGTAGACGTCGTTCTCGGTTACTGTCTTCTCGATAAGAGTGCCTCCGCCACCGCCGCCAGGAGAAATCTCGTCGAGCTGGGCTTCGATTCGAGATCGGGGCTTATCAGGTTTGGTTTGACTGTCACCCTTAATATAGGCAATGTATTCCTCGATTCGGGATTTGTCGGTGTAAGCAACGCCGTCAAGTTCTCCTTCGATTCGAGATTTAGGATTTGCCATTAAAATCACCTCTTTTTGTACCTGTAAAAAAGTGTACGTAATTTGTCAGAAAAATCCTGAAAATCCTATTAGTTTTTCAACTCTTTCTTATTTTTTTGCATTTTTTTTCTTAGTAATATGAAAAAAAAGTAGGATTTTCAGGATTTTTCTGACAAATTACGTACGGATTTATGCAGGTTTTGCCGATTTTTCGACAAATTTCTGTTTTATTTACGTACGTAATTGTCAGTTTTTACACTACAGCAATTCCATTTTGAATGAAATTAAGAGCCGGTGAACAGGCTTATGATGTAGTCAGGACTGGGCATTGTGGGGTTAGTACCGCCGGTCTCGGTCTTATCGTAGTAAGTAGTACCAGCAGTAGGTACAGTACCAGCTGCAACCGCAGTATAAGTGTAGCTGCCCTCAGTTCCGGATCTGGTGTATACAGTAGCCGCGAATGCATCAGCAGTGTAATAGGTCGTACCGCCCTGGGGCGAAGTGTCCTCAGTAGCGGTGTAGACGTAACTGCCCTCGGTTCCACTTCTCTCATAATAAGTAGTGTTAGCCGCAAAGGACTCACCGGTGAATACACTATAGGCGAGAGCATGAACACTGTAGCTAGCTGTGCCAGCAGTACCATATACGTAATTCTCCAAAGTAGCCAGCTTAGCAGCATCACACTTGGTGGAGTCAACGGTTATGATAGAGGTGTTCTTGTAACCAGTTACTTCAACAGGTACAGTTGTGAACTCCCAGCTGAAGGTGATTGCCTCGGGCGAATCGTTGATGGTTGCGTAGCTTCTCTCCGATACGGAAGCTGTAGCGCCCCATACGAAGTGCAGCTTGTAACCAAAGTCGTTACCTGCGGTGTCGTTACCAACCGTAGTTCTGTAGCAGAGAGCAAAAGACTTTCTAGCCTGCATGTATACGGTCACGCCAGTAGAAGCCTGTGCGCTACCGTCACACTGACCCCACTCTTCGGGATAAGTGTAAGCCTCGATAGTACCGCCGAACTCCTCAGCGGATCTCAGAGACAGATACTTGATGTCGTCTGCATACAGAGCAGTTTCCTCTGCACCAGAAGGAGACTCGGTAACAGCGGTAAGACCGTTCCAAGCAACACCTGTCTGGTAAGAACCGTCAGTGTTCTGAACGAACAGGACACCGTTCTTAGTACCGGTTTCGTACAGTCTTTCACCGGTCTGGTCCCAGTTAAGTCTAGCCATGATTAATTCCTCCTTAATTAATAGTATAGGTCAAACCTGTCATGATTCAGGTTATCGGCCATGTATGTTGTGATGTGGCGTATCATTTCAAAAGATGTTAGCATCGTGGGTATGATACCGCTATCCGGGTCCTTCGAAATATAAGTCAGCTCGTAATGCGATGTGAGGATATACGTTTTGTCGTTAGCCTTCTTATTGTCAAAGGGTTGATAGTTGTATACAAAGCACGGATACTTCATCTTTACAGAATCCGGCGGTGCGAAATAGCAGTTGCGGGTTCCGAGAATATCACAAAGCTTCTCGTGAAGCTCCTCACGACTCCTCATTGTAAACACCTCCGAAGTTAACAATAATGCGAGGGCCGCGAACTTGCGCCGCGGTTACCTCCCATTTTGAACCCATGTACTCGACGTAGCGAATACACGAGAAGTTTTGCATGGCAAAGCCGTCTGCCATGAGTTCAAGCTCCATGTTGAGCCTGAAATCGTTGGTCAAAGAGGATGAGTCAGTGATTGTGTTTATAATTCGGGTAATGTTACCGTAGTATCTACGCTCGACTACAGTCGGAACCCAGACACCAGGCTTATGCGGATCCTCTGAGACTATCTCGTAGCCGACCTTGCCGTGGAACTTTGCCATGCTAACCTCCTTTGATTATACAGAAGCCTTGTGCAGCTCGATAGCGATTGCAGACTTGGGCTTCACGAGAGCACCAGAGCAGCGAGTCTCAATCAGGTACTTCTCCTGGTTGTAGTCGATGTCGAAGTCTTCGAACATAGATACAGCACCGCCCTTGTCAGCACCTACGTTGTAGTCAGCCATGTTAACGATGATACATACGAGTTCATTGGTCTGCTCCTGACCATCAACGGTAACAGTTCTGCTCAGACCCTCCATAACGGGAACAGGTACGATGCGGGATACGCCGCAAGCAGTAGCAAGCTCTTCGCGAGTCTTGTACTTGCGGTTACCGATGCCGTCCTCGAGCAGCAGCATGTCGATGATCTTGGATTCGGGAATATACATTACAGGAGAACCGGAGCCCTTGTAATCCTTTCTGGACTTGATAGCAGCGCGGATAAGGTCGTTAGCGAGGGTATCCTCGTCAACGTCTGCAGCCTCTTCCATGGTGTAGTGGATGGTGAAGAGCTCATCGTCGGTCCATACAGGACGGATGTTGTCCTCGTTGATCTTGTCGTCAGCCTGAGTAATGGGGTCTCTACCGTCGCCTACGAGGAATGCGCGAGCGAGTTCCTCGTCAAGCATGAGTCTCATCTCGGACTTCAGCCAAGCAACGATGTCGAAATCTGTGATGTCGATTCTGTCATCTCTGTCGAGCTTCTGCTTCTTGTATACAGTTGTAGGGGTAGTGGTTCTCTTCATGAGAGAGAATACCTCCTCAACCTTCTTATGGCCCTTGGTGTAACCCTTGGCACGAGCAGCATCAGCAGTAATATCAGCGAACTGGCTCTTGATGCGGCTGAAGGGAGAGTGCTTAACAGTGCTCATTACCTGAGTTACCCAGTCAGTATCTCTCTTGATCCAGTCGGGCGGGTTGTTGAGCAGCTTGGGCTCGGGGAACAGCCAGTCAATGTCGGCTACACCATAGGTAGCCTCGCCGTCGCCGATAACAACATCAGCAGAATGGCTGAGCTCATCCATCTTGTCGTCTACGAAGCTTCTGAAAGAATCTCTCAGAGAGCCTCCGAAAGAGCCAGCACCCTTAACTATAGCTTCGAAATCGCTGTGGGTCAGCTCATAAGTGGGTCTTGCGGAGCCCTGCTCCTCAAATACGTTACGTCTCATATCGTTTCCTCCTTCATAATAATCGTCATCTGCGGAATGATTAAGGGTTTCATCCGCATTTTCTTCTTCATCGTCATCCTCGTCGGAATGCTCGACTTCTTCGTCTTGAAAAGCCATCATAAGCATAGTAAGACACATGCGCTTCTGCTCGTCGTTAAGGGTTTTCCATACCTCATCAACAGACTTTTCACCACTTGCTTTGTCTTCCTCTGCATGCTCGAGGCCGATGTCCACCAAGTCTTCTCCAGAGAATATAATTGCCTCGTCAGAGTCATCCATATCGCCTGAATGAAGAATAACTGGTACGTCGATTTTCGCATCCGGGTTAGCACCTGTCATTACCAGAGAAACCTCTCTGATACGACCATGAAGCACGTCGCCCCTGTTAGACTGCTTGAGCTTGTTTGCGTGGATGGACAGCGATGTAATATCACCGTGTCTGACGTTTTCTCTAGCAGCCTGCGCGAGTTCTGTATTGTTGAAACTACAATACGCGTACATGCCTTCACCAGGTCTCTTTTCGAGAAGTGCGTGACCAAGAACCATATCAGGAGAGTTGTGGTTGTGCTGCCATACGAGAGGCACTTCAAGACCATCATCGTCGTCAAACGCACCATCGCGAATGGTTCGGCCATCGGAGCAAAGGCGGTCGAATCTTGTAGCCCAGCCGCTAAAGTCCCATGCTTTCTGTCCCATTTTGATTTTCCTCCTTCTTTAAGATTTTTGTTCAGCCTTCTCATTCTCGGCCTCTGCTTCCTTGCCGACTTTCTGTTCGGCTTGCATGGCCTCTGGAGACTGATTAAGGTTTTTATTACGAAGCTCATCCGCGTTGGGTTCCGCAGAAGGCTTGTAACCTATAATTGCTCTGATCTCATTGGAGGTCAGAATCTCGTTTCTCGTAAACTTGTCTGCTATTTCAGCAAGCTTCTCTACGGGAACGAGCTTGAACGGGTCTCTAAAGAACATGAATGTCTGACCCTGCGTTCTGGCTGTCTTAGTGAGGTACTTTCGGTTAAGTTCGTCACAAATAGTAGACAGTATGGGCTCGATAGTTCTATCGTAGTAGTTCAGCATCTCCTGTTCGTTGGCTGTTCCGTTGAATACCGCAGGAGTGAGCCCAAGCTGTGAGTAAAGCATGTCTGTCAGGTACTGAATCTGTTCAAGCAGATTGTTCTCAACCGCACGATTGAGCTGTGTTACTCGCTCTGTGCCGTCGATATATGCTATACCATACTTCGAACCTGACAATTGTTCTTCTATGTCTTTACGACGTTTCTCAGCCTGCTGTCTCTTGGCATCGGACTTAACAATGTAGGGAAGCTGAATGATAAGGTCGAGCTTACCGCTTCCAGACTGTTCGTCTATTACGTCCAAGATTGCAAGCTTGCGGGTTAGTCTGTCAACTACCGAGTTGTTTTCGTTCATTACGTCAAAGAACGGGTTTTGCAGAATATACACAGCATCTTTGTTATACCACGCATTCTGCTTAACACCAGTTCGCTCGTTCCACATCTCGACCAGGACTTTATACGGTTTCCACTGAACGATATGCCCGATTCGCATCGAGTATATGTTCGGAGACTCGGTCTCATCAGGGTCCGTATCGGTGTCGACGGGGCAGAGTGCTACATATCCGTACTCGAACATCTCTGCAACAGCGTCTTGAAGGAAGTTTCGTCCGGACTGGTCAATGTTGGCTTCCATGTTAAGGACGCTGTTCATAGACGAACGTATAGTCTCGGAATATCTTCCGTCATCGTCGACTCTGCAATGTTCGATCTTTATCTTCGCCACGTCGACTGCTAGTCGCGTATAGATGGATGAGAGAATGGTTTTGTTCTTGACATTACGCCTGAAACCCCTAGACTTGTCTGGTCTTACAGTGGTCGAGACGTAAGAATTACTCGGAGTTGGAGAATATCCCGCATCTGTCGTTTTGCTAAAGAAGACGTTCCATGCTTTCTTGAATCTGCTAGGAATGCTAGTGTCCATTGGAATGCCTCCTCGGTTTCATTTTGAATTACTACCCCTCGTCGCCATAATACTTGACATATCTCAATTTACCATCCGGCTCAAACAAACACGTAAATTGTCCGCCCGGGGCAATTTCACCATTGCCAATGCCAACTGGGCAATTCAAATCCAATAATACCACTACTTTCCCATTACCAGTTGTTACCGTGAAATTAGATTGAGAGGTAAGATTTTCTTTAAATTCCTTTGGCGATAATTTTCTTGGGGATTGCTCCTCCGGCACAACTGCAAAAGCTAAATCCGAAAACCCTTCGTACTTTTCCTTTACAATTTTATCCACTGCGTCGTTAACCATAGATTCCGTCTTACCTCTAACTGATTTAGCCGCATCCGCCAACTCTTTTGCGGACACGTGGTCTTCTTTAAGATATGACGCATCAATTTCCAAAGTAGAATTGTACTTATCTGGTTTATAATCTTTTGAAACTTTCTCATAAAAAATATTAGGATTTCTCTTAGACGGTGTAAACCCTTCGTTTTCAAACTGCTTGGCAACAGTGTTTCGCTTTTTGGCTTCTTTTGTCATGCTGTCAGCTTCAGACGATTTAGCGTACCTCTTCTTCCCCGCTTCTGTCAAACTGCCATCAGAATTTTGAAACCTACGAATTCCCCACTTTTGACCTTTTATGCCATGGTGGTAAAGTTCGGAAGAAGAGTGGAACAGCTCGTTCGGATAAACAGGTCTTAACTTATATAGTTTGTAAGACATTTTTATACCTTCTTTCTGGTTAGAAACTATCTCTATTGTTCGTATAAGCGACATAAGCGTCCATCATAGCTGCAACAGCGTCTATTTTGCGCTCGGGTCGTTTCTTATACAGTTTCCGGTTACCGTTAGTATCTTCAATAGTTATACAGTTGCCCATCGTGTAGCTGAATAGGCTCTGGTCAAAGAACAATACTCTATCCTCGGACAACGCCTTAAGCTCGCCCAAAGGGACAGACTCGGTTCTAGCACCCTGTATAACCTTCTCAACACCAAACTCGGTGTTCTCTGAGCACCAACGCTCGATAAAGGCTTTTGCGTTATATGGGTCGTACCCAACAGCGCTCACGTCATACTGATGCTCGTCTATATATCGCTCTAGGTCGTCGTAGACTTGCATCATATCGAGAGCGGCGCCGTCCATAACGCATAAGCTGCCTTCGTTAAGGAACTCGTCATACTTTATTCGAGCGGCCGACGGCAATCGCATCAGTGTTCGCTCCGAAATATACGCTCGAGTCTTCAAGCCGAATCCGCCGGTAGCTAATGGGAAAAGGAACGTAAACGCACAGAAGTCGTCACCCTGCGAAAGGTCACAACCCATCGAGCATTGCATTCCCCAATAGTCTCTGTAAGGATGTACCTTAGTTTCTTCATAAGTGAAGAAGTAAGTATAACCCTCAAGCGGTATACCAAACCTCTTCGCAAGAATGTCATTGCGAGCCGATGGGTTATGTTCGGCCTTATCGACGTCTTGTTGGTATGTATCGTAAGATACTGTAAGGCCAAGATTCGGATTGGCTTTAATCCACATTGCAGGATTGGCAACTTCGCTTATGTCATCGAGCTTGTAGTACCATATCGAGACGTGGTCGTTTCTGAATTCGCCTCTCAGTATCTTCATGAGTTCCATTTTGATTGAATCGCCGACTCCGTTTCGCACCGTTCCCTCCGAGGATGATGCTACAATGAGATAGTCCGGATTCTTAGATGCTCCCTGCTCTACGGCTCCTATCGGGTCTTCACGGATGTCGCCAGACAGCCATTCATCGAATGTCGCTATCTTGCATCTGAGTCCCTGAAGCTTGTCAATGCTTAATGCTCGAATCTCAAGCAGAGAGTTAGTTAAGAAGTTCTCGATTCCCTTCTTAGTAGAACAAAGCTTTTGACGATTAGCTCTAGAACCCGTCGTGTTCTGTAGGGATCCTTCAGTGAGAAACTGGAATAAAGGCCCCTTTGCCCTTGCTATGGCCGTCCTAAACGGCGCTAGAACTTCGTCTGCTTGCTTCATCGTAGGTGCAACCGTAATCTGATGTGTCGTCGAGGTGTCTACATTCAAGAAATATGACTGTATACACTCCAGATACACAGATTTAGCCGCGCCTCTTGCCACGATGAGGAACTGCTTGTGGATCATTCGCATCTTAATGCGCTTGTTCACGTAGCGTCCTCCCTGGCCATCTGGATACGGTTCGTATACGCTTCGTTCGACGAAGTGATACCAACCAAAGATTTGCTCGCCCCACACCTTGAACGTGTCCAGCAAGTGGATATCACTGCCGTCAGTCAAGGTTAACTCCTTTTCGCAATAACGTATCCAGCCTTCTACGGCATCATCGTCGTAGTAGATTGCGGGGTTGGCTATCCATTCGTCAATTCGGTTCATCTCCATAGAGATTTCCTGACAAACTGGTATCTCCCCACGCAATACTGCGTCTCTGAACATGCTGTAATAAATGGGGCATCTAGTGTTAGACAATCCCATTTTGAATTTTTACCCCTTTTTCTTTTTGTTTCCGCCGCCGGGGTTTATCGGAGGAAGGGGTGATCCTGGATTCACTATATTGTTAATAGCCGCTATGGTGTTGTAGGAGTAAATAGCTGCGTTGCTAGCTTTCCGAGCTCGATTTGCATGCTTTTCGACCTTCCGCCAATTTTCGTCGGCCTGCAGCTCTTCGTAATTTTTAAGTCTTTGATTCATCTCGACCCTCTGAAGGGCAGATCTATACTCGTCCATAGACAGCGAGTCAACTATCTTACTAAGTTCGGCGGGATCTCCGGAGTTTATTATTCTTTCTTTTTCGGCGTCGGTAAGTTTTATTGGCTTATTATCTGCCTTTTTTCCTTTCTTACCAAACATCATCGGCATCATGAAAGTAGTCATGCTAGCTTGCTGAGTTGCAAAATTTGCATCGTTAACGGCCTGCTGAACAGCTTGCTCATGAGCCTGCTGAGCTGCAAAATTTGCGTCGTTAATAGCTTGCTGATGAGCCTGTATTGCCTGTTGGTGAGCCTGCTGAGCTTGCTGATCTACAAAATTTTGATTATTGACGTCCTTCGGGCGAATGAGATAGCGTCGCTTTCCGGCGGTGGTTAAGCTTCCATCCGGATTCTGAAACCTTCTAACACCCCATTTCTGGCCTTTTATACCATGATGGTATAGCTCGTTAGGATAAGCTTTGCGCATTTTTAACCCTCCTTTCCAGTCTTTTTCTTCTTTACTACTTTCTTGAGACTGTCCTTAGCCTCGTCAGAGAGCTCTTCTCCCTGGACAATATCATCAATGGTCCCGAGTGCTCGCTTGACGAATCGTGGTATCGGAACTCCTAGTTTTTCAAGATTTTCAAACAGGCTGATTATCTCCATCAGCATGATGTAGGCTGACACGCCCACGGAAATATAAACAGGAACATTTAGTCCTATTGTCAGAAGTTCGCCGGCAACTAAGAGAGCTACTTCGCCGCACTTCTTTGCCAAACCGGACCGCATAACATATGACTTAATATGCCCTGTAAGCCAAGCGTTTAAAAAGCCTGTCAAAAAATCAATAGCCATTAACGAACAGGGCAGGAGAAGAACCCAGTAGTCGTTGGCGAATTTTAATCCGGCAATAACTTTCAATTCTTCCATATTCCTTTCCTTTCTTGATAGGAAACGGAATAGAAGGGGCCAGGATGTCCCAGCCCCAAATATCCGTTAATGGTTTTAAGTGTTATCAGAACGCATTTTGGCTATCCACTTGTCAATTACCTGACGTTCGTGGTCTGTCGGAGCGTTCGTATACATCTGTTCGAGGCTCGCTATCATTCTGTCTTTTATAGAATGTCCGCTCCTCATGTTGTCATAACTCGTACGAGTAATATCAGCTCTCGCGTCGCTGTATCCATCGTCGTAACCTCTGTCATAACTGCTCTGAACAGGTGAGTTGTGTCCCTTGTTGCCGTCACGACTAACGAATCGACCAGTCACGGGAGAGCGTCCACGAGTATTACTCATTGTGGGGGTTCCGTAATAAGAACCGCCTCTTTCAGACATCTTATACTCATCGCCGAGATGGTCCACATAAGACCCCATTCCTTCGATCGTAGAGATGTCCTTAGCCATGTCGATGAACTCGCCGTAACACTTTACTTCTTCGGGAGTAAGAACCTCCTTCTTAGCAAAGCGCTTGAGTTCCTCGGCTATCTTTTCCTTTGACATTTCAATTGCCTTGTCCATTAGACGCCCCTCCTTTACTTACTAACTAACAGATTCGCGTTAGCAACGGATACAGGAATGTCACTAACGTTGGTTACTGTAAGTGTCTGACAACAGCCACAACGAATGGCTATGTTATCGCCCGCTGCAACGTTGAAGTATTCCTCAACCGCCGCAGGTGTTGCAGTCATCGTTGACTCGGGGAGGTTCACGCCATCAATGGCAAATGCCAGAGAGATGGGTCCAACTGTTTCACCAGTAGGAACTGCAATGTTCGCATGGAACTCTGCAAGATAGTTGGACGTGCACGGCTGACAGCATCTGCAACCCTGGTTTCTGTCCCTCACTCCTGCAAGCGACACGGCACCGGTTCCAGGACGCCACCATACAAGACCTCGTCTG
>JAEIGA010016221.1_pt1 | contig 11342 bp, 7 predicted proteins | sample 9270691 | NCBI WGS metagenome assembly JAEIGA01 (sample SAMN17057246, study PRJNA624740) | gut metagenome | biome: biome; isolation source: fecal sample | host: Bos grunniens | place: China: Xizang | collected 2019
ATATGGTATTCCTCAATCCAATAGCGGCATGACTCAATAATGAACTTGCGCATCATCGCACGCTCACTAGCAGTCTCGTTACCACAACCAGAAGCATTACCCAAATCGCCGTTCTCAGTCAGACGATAGAAGTAATCAGGTGCTGTTTGCGTAAAGTTGCTATTCTCCACATTGAAAGTATGATTGTACACCACATCCATAATCACACGGATACCCGCCTTATGCAAGGCTTGAATCATTTGCTTCATCTCGCGCACACGAGTAGCAGGGTCATATGGGTTAGTGCTATAACCACCATCAGGAGCATTGTAGTTCACTGGGTCATAACCCCAGTTATACTTGTTATCGCTCAAACGAGTCTCATCTACTGATCCGTAGTCGTAAGATGGTAAAATTTGTACATGAGTCACGCCCAATTCTACGAGGTGGTCGATACCTGTGGCAAATCCCTCTGCGGTCTTGGTTCCATGCTCGGTCCAACTCACAAACTTACCTTTGTTCTCCACACCAGAAGTAGCGTGTATTGTCATATCACGATGATGCATCTCGTAGATGATCGCATCTTTCGCGCCCGCAAAAGCAGGACGTACATCCTCTGCCCAACCCTCTGGATTAGTAGTATTCCAATCAATGATTGCCGCACGACGACCGTTCACACCCACTGCCTTTGCAAAGATACCTGGTGTCTCATGCAATGTCCAACGAGAACTGGGCTCTACCACTTGGAAAGTATAGAATTGACCATTCAAGTCACCCTTCACGGTCTTGGTCCACGAACCATCATTTTCGCGTTTCATTGCCAAGCGTTGCAATGGCTCTGTGGTTGTTGCATCAGCATATAAGTTCAAATATACGCTATCAGCATTAGGACTCCATACAGAGAATACGGTCTTCTCTGCAGAATACACCATTTCCTCCAATGAACCTTGTTTCACAGGATACTGATCCACATTCTCGTAGTGTGGCTTTTTGGCGCAGCAACCTATCATGGAGGCTGCAATTGACATCATAAGTAATACTTTTTTCATATTTTTGTTTTGAATTTATCCTTCTTTTGGACCACTTCGTTGTTAGACCGGCTTCGTCTGTTAGACCACTTCGTTGTTAGATCGCACCTAAGGTGCTGTTAGATATTAGATCCTATACTCTCTCAGCGAGCTTTGAGAGCGGTCTCTCAGTGCAACGGTCTCTCAGCGAGCTTTGAGAGCGGTCTAACAGTGAAACGGTCTAACAGTGTAACGGTCTAACAGCGACAAAGTCGCGGTCTTAATCCTGCATTTTCAACTGGTAGAAGTCTGCCTTCTCAATACGCTCTTGCGCATATGCTTTGGTCACCTCAAAGCTCTTCTTACGACTTTTAGATGATGGCAAATCAAACATCACATCCATCATTACAGTTTCCATCAAACCGCGTAAACCACGCGCACCCAACTTATTCTCCAAGGCCTTATCCACCACATAATCTAGCATTTCTGGAGCGAAAGTCAACTTATACCCATCCATCGCCATCAGTTTCTGATATTGTTTGGTAATGGCATTATTTGGTTCTGTCAAGATGTTACGCAGCGCTTGTTTGTCTAGAGGTTTGAGGTATGTTAAGATAGGCAGACGACCTATAATTTCTGGTATCAAGCCAAAAGACTTTAAGTCTTGTGGTGCCACATATTGCAGCAGATTGTTCTTGTCAATGGTTTTAGCTTTTTTCTGTGCATCAAAGCCCACCACTTGGGTATTCATTCGTTGCGCTATTTTGCGCTCAATACCATCGAATGCACCACCGCAGATAAACAATATATTGCGGGTATCAACATGAATAAACTCTTGTTCTGGATGCTTGCGTCCACCTTTTGGTGGTACATTGACTACCGAGCCCTCCAATAGTTTCAGCAAGCCTTGTTGCACACCTTCGCCTGATACATCACGCGTGATGCTTGGGTTCTCGCTTTTGCGGGCAATCTTATCCACCTCATCAATGAATACGATACCGCGTTGTGCTTTTTGCAGGTCGTAGTCCGCATCTTGTAACAGACGAACAAGCAAGGACTCCACATCCTCGCCCACATATCCCGCCTCGGTCAACGCGGTAGCATCCACGATGGCAAATGGTACCTTGAGCAGTTTAGCAATTGTACGCGCCAGCAAGGTCTTACCTGTTCCTGTCGAACCTACTAACAAGATATTGCTTTTCTCTATCTCTACGCCATCATCACCTTTGGGTTGTAAAACGCGTTTATAGTGGTTATATACGGCCACAGACAAATAGCGTTTGGCTTCGTCTTGACCTATCACATATTGATCTAGGAATGCTTTTATATCGGCAGGTTTGGGTAGCGATAGCAAATCCAAGCCCTCTATTTCAGTATTTTGTGCTGTTTTTTGGGCCATTTCCATAATCATCATATGGCCGGTCTCTATGCAATCGTGACAAATATACACACCTGGCACATCTGCTCGAAAGAGATTCTCCATCTCACGCCCGCAAAAAGCACATTTTTCTTGTTTCTTTCCCATTTTTATTTTGGTGTAGGGTGTAGAGTGTAGGGTGTAGGGGCATGATTATGCAGCCATGCTGCTACCCTTACCTTTACACTATAAACTTTAAACTCTAAACTTTAAACTACTTTTTCGTATATACCTTATCAATCATTCCGTACTCTAATGCCTCATTGGCGGTCATCCAGTAGTCGCGATCTGCGTCTTGACGAATCTTGTCCATCGTTTGACCAGAGTGATCAGAGATTATTTGATAGAGTTCGTCTTTGAGTTTTAATATCTCTCGTGCTGTAATCTCGATATCAGAAGCTTGACCTTGGATTCCGCCCAATGGTTGGTGAATCATCACGCGGCTATGTGGCAATGCTGCACGCATACCTTTCTCACCTGCCACTAGCAGTACTGCACCCATACTAGCTGCCATACCTGTACAGATGGTACCTACGCGCGAACCAATAAACTGCATCGTATCATAAATACCCAAACCAGCATATACACTACCGCCTGGTGTATTGAGATAGATATTGATATCACGCTCAGAATCTACTGAGTCAAGATACAACAACTGTGCTTGTATTACATTGGCTGTGTAGTCGTTGACTTCTGTTCCGAGGAAGATGATACGATCCATCATCAAACGAGAGAAAACGTCCATTTGAGTCACATTCAACTGACGCTCCTCCAAGATAGAAGGACTTATATAACTAGCGGAAGCGTTCATCGCATTCTCCACATGCATCGAGTTCATACCATTAGACACAGCAAATTTCAAAAAATCATTTTTCATATTCTCTATATATTTTAGGTTTAATAATCACCTATTTGTTAATAACGCACAAAGGTACTACTTTTTTCTGACATACGCAAATTTTGTCATTCCCTCACTTTACTTATACGCATAACATTCCTAAAACGAACATCCTTTCACAAAAAAATTCTATTATAATTTTGAGTAATTTTTATTATTATATCATCCTCATTTTGTTTTGCTCTCCAAATGCGACATAGTTGCATTTCATTAGAGCAAAAACAAAAGTAGATCCCTTGAATTGTCAATAATTGTCGTTTATAATTGTCATGAATTGTCTTCAAATATTGACCTTCGATTTTTAATTATTTTTGTAGCGAAGCGTATTTTTGTTTATAAATCAATCGCCTAACAACCTCATCGCTCCTTCCACCACGTCCCTGTAGGTTGCTTCAAAGTCTCCCGTGTACCAAGGATCAGCCACATCTCTATCTAACAAACGACGGATCTTAGGAGTTGCACTAGCAGCATCTGCTTCTAGTAATGCTACGCCTAGTGTATATCGTAGATTGCGTATATTATACTCCTCCATACATAGTATGAGGTCAAAATTATCATAGTCCTCTATTGTAATTTGACGCGCATAATGCCTTGTAAATAGCACCTTATGGGCAGTCAAGCAGCGTTTAGCGGGTGGATAAATATCATTGCCTATCTCTTCGCGCGATGTGGCACAAGAGTCTATTACAAATTCGTCCTCTCTACCAGCTTCTGCTACTAAATGACGCATCACCATCTCTGCCATCACACTACGACAGATATTACCGTGACATACAAACAAAATCTTTTTCATATATTTTTATTTAGACCACTTCGTTGTTAGACCGGCTACGCCTGTTAGACCACTGCGTTGTTAGACCGCACCTAAAGGTGCTGTTAGATATTAGATCCTATACTCTCTCAGCGAGCTTCTCGAGCGGTCTCTCAGTGAAACGGTCTCTCTGCGAGCTCTGCGAGCGGTCCCTCAGTGCAACGGTCTCTCAGTGAAACGGTCCTTATTTAATTCCAAACACAAAATACACCGCAGCCACCAAACACAGTGCTGCGACAATATGATTCCATTTCACTTGCATGTGAAATGCTACCACCGAAAATACCACAAACACCACCAAGGTGATCACCTCTTGCAATATCTTCAGTTGCATCAATGAGAACGGGCCACCATTCCCCTCAAAACCAATACGATTGGCGGGCACCTGCAAGCAGTATTCAAAAAACGCTATACCCCATGAAATAGCTATCACTCCTAACAAGGGGAGCGCCTTAAACCACGAGAACTCGGCCATCTTCAAGTGACCATACCACGCTAATGTCATAAACACATTCGACGCTACCAAAAGTAATATTGTATAAAAACTGTTCATCTTTACTAGTTAATAGTTAATAATTAATAGTTAATATCTCCACTTCTACTCGAATTGAGAGTATCTTGGGGCGCTATATCTAGATAGTCTAGACGGTCTAGATGGTCTAGATAATCTAGAAGATCTAGAAGATCTAGAAGCGCCCTAGAAACGGCCCATCGCCGATACCCGATACCCGATTACCGATAGCCTAACTTCACATATATCAATATCGGATCGTGATCGGCATAACGAAACATCGTATCGTCCAATCCACGCTTAAAACCTCTACTATAGTAGTAATCCGCATTCAGGTGATAGGGTTGTACCATCTTCACCTGTTTGCTCATCGTTGGCGATGCAAACACACGGTCTAGATAGCCCGACTCGCTATTATATACATACGAATATCCCTGTGGTGCAAACTGCATCAATACATCTTCATAACCTGCTGCTACGATAGTCTGAAGTGGTTGCTCATAGGTGTAACTATTATAGTCACCCACCAATAGAATATCCTTATCGCCAAAGATTTGTTCTGTATTAATTTTATCTAGCATCAGCATCAAGCTATCCACATTTGCCATACGCTTTTCGTTGGACTCTGCACCAGTACCGCGTTTAGAACGGAGGTGGTTGATATTGAGCACAAATCGCTCTCCTGATGCCATTTCCTCAAAGCCCAATGCCACCATACGGTAGTGGTAATGACTAGCAGTATCCGCATAGCCGTGTATCATTTTGCCATAAGGTTTTACTTTGTCCTTGCGATAGATGTATCCACAAGAAATCATATCTTGGTTATCCCAACCGTCTGACACATAGGCGTACTGTTCTGTTTTTGCCATACGGTTCATGGCGTTCACCAACATCTCTGGCGCACTATCTCCACGCTGTATCTCGCAGATGGCATAGATGTCGGCATTGATATGCGTCAATGCTTTGCTAATCTTGAGTGTCTGCAGGGCTTGTTGCTTCTTAGTCGTCTTACGCTGAGCATATCCACCTAAGTCATAAAAGTAGTTTTGGATATTGGTTGCACATATCAGCAATCCACCTTTGGGCATTCGTGGTTGTTTCTCGGGCTTATTGCCATAGAATTTTGGGGTTGCTCCCGTCACCAGTTTGCCGGGTGCTACTACTTTGGCTCTCAGTTTCTTGACCATAGCCCCTATACGCACTTGATAATTGGTTATCTTGCACGAGAGATTGAGCATCTTGCTTCTATTGCTTTGTTTGATTTGCCAATAGACAGTACTATCTCCCTCAGCTAGGCCTACGGCGTGCTCCTCGGGCACATATAGGCGTTCGGTAGATAATATGAGCGAATCATAGTAGTTGCCACACACATAGAGTGGATTGGTTATCTCCACTGTTTTGCCGATATAGGGTTCCCAACCATCTGCAAAAGAATCTGGAAAAGTGACTTTGACGACTGCACTTACTTGTGCAGCAAAAAGGACGAAAGCAAAAAGGATAAACTTACGCATGATAAAAACTGACTTTAATTGACACTCTAGTTGTACCTGTTGACATATCAGGTATCTCCAACTGTATTTACATCCCACTTACTTAGCTTCTATGTAAGGAACATATTCAGATAGCACCTTAATCTTATCCACTAATGACATCTCTTTGATGGATGTGCTATTGGGTAAGTTGATCGTTTCTGGCAACACCTCAACAAGATTCTTTAGATAGGTTGACTTTATCGCATAATTGATATTATCTTCATTTTCCCATCCAGACGAAGTGATGCCTACTAAATTACCATTTTCATCAAACAACGGTCCACCACTATTTCCATAGGTAATTGGCACAGTTATTTGATACAATCGTACATCTCCTCTTGCTCCTGTCTTTGCACTAATCGTACCATTTGTATATTTTATTTCCCCACCTAGTTTCTGGGTTTTAGGATATCCTAGAGCAAATACAGTAGTTCCTACATCCTCGGTGTTAGCTGTAAATACATAAGGTACCTCTGGTAACTCTTCAAAACTATTATCTACAATTTTGATAATAGCTAGGTCATTGGTCGGGTCAGACACTACTACTTCCGCCTTATATGTTTTTGTTTGACCATTCTGTTTGTATGTCACTTGCAATTGAGTTGCATTATACACCACATGATGATTCGTAGCTATATATCCCTTTTCGCTTATAAAGAATCCTGTTCCGGACCACAACCAATCGTCAGTTTGAGCCACACCTTCAGCATCTGGCTTTCCTGATGGAATCGAAGAGGTTGGATAAGCATCCTGAGGGTGTGTCAGTTCAGCATACTCGTTCACCGATAACGAACTCAACACCATCGTTGCCGAACCACTTAAAAACATACCAAATCCATTCCCACGCAAATTCTCCGCAGGCACTTGCGCTACAGGTTCACTATTTATGATAAAAATAAACTGATTATCTCGTTTAAACACCTTCAGCGTATTCTCCTTACCTGCATAAATCTTATCATACTTAGTCCATTCCTTCAACTTTCTATCTACGCCATCACAAGCTCCTTGCACGCTATAATGCCCAGTATTATGTATCAGAAAACAATACAAATTATCCCAGTCTTGTAATCCAAATACCAAACCATACGATGCCACATCATCATCACAACTTACCTTAGCCTCTATCATATAGTCTTGACTTTGGTCAAATGGTATATACACTGACCTAAGCACCTCAGAGTTGGACAATTCGTTGGTTAATGACACCTTACTTCCCCATTCTATCAAATCCGAGTGCTGACCATCACCTGCTAACACCCAATATTCAGGATGGGAACCAAAATATTCTTTATACACGATGTATCCTACGCCATTTTCATCCAACTCCACATATTTATCCTCTAACAAATTGCCATACTCATATAATGCATAGTGATGTAGTTTTCCTGTCATGTAATAATCGTAATACTCACCATGCCGTATCCCGTCTTTATAATCAACTATTGTCCCAACAGTACCATTCTTATAATATGACACATATTTACCATCTAATTTATTAGCATAGTATGTACCTTCCTCCTTTTTATTTCCATTTTTATAATATTGAACAAAAGAACCTTCGTAAAAAATCTTATTATCATCTGCATAATCCACATATGCAGCATTAAACACCGCCTGCAATGTTCCTGTAATATAGTAATCGCGAACCTCACCATCTGGAACATTTGGCGCTTTATATTTTATTCGACGATAATACGATGCCTCATTTATCGCACAGCGTTTCCAATCCGCATCAAAAAACTCAGTTACTACCTCGCCAATAATAGGATTATACTCTACTTTCTCTTCTGGCATTTCTCCTGAACATATTTGCCCCTTGTAGTAATAGGTGGTTGTGCCATTCACCGTTGTTCGTTTACCCGTATAAACTACATTGCGAACAAAATATCCCTCATACACATCTCCATTTACCTTAACATACTTACCCATGCCATGATATCTTCCGTTGATAAAAGCACCCTCGTATTTATCTCCATTGGGCCATGTTTGCACACCCATACCAGTAGCCAGATTGTCTTTAAACTCACACTCCAAAACCTCACCAGAAGGCCATGTCATCGTACCTTTACCCATACGCACACCATTCTCATACAGACCTACAAATGTTGAGTGCAATTCACCATTCACATATCTTACTGCTGTACCTTGTCCATGGGCCTTATTGTTAGACACACCACCATCCCAAGTATAGGACACACCATCCTCATAATACGAATCTAAAATTTGACAATTCACATTAGTACACAAGATCCACTGCTCCTCCATGGTTCTAGCCACTACAACTAATGGCAACAAGCAAAATATCAATAGTATCTTTTTCATATCTTCACCCTATTTTCGTGTCGGGCAACTTTATGGTTATGTTATTATTCTTTCTTACAACTGTACGCTACTCTGTTACGATATATTTGACTTTTGATTTCTTCAATCCCATTGTATCACGCAGTTTTTTATAATATTTCAAATATTCTTGCGGAACATAAATGATTGTATCATACCATTTTGAATTATTATAGAACACATTAGCACATTGAGTTACTTTTCCTTGGAATTGCACTTTATAAACTTCACTCAAAGCATATTTTCCAATTGATTGGATATTTTGATGGAAAGTTATTATTGCTTTACTCATACCGAAGCACAAACAAGATGGAATTTGCTGCACATTGTTTCCTATTTTGAATGATGTTATTTTATCGCTAATGTTTGAAAATGGACCATACATATACCAATCTTGTTTACCAGTATCCAAAATATATAAATCATTCCGTACATTTATTTCCTTATTTTTATACCAATCGCTTTGATATTCTCCCCACCATATAGGTTCACAATTCTCTGCATTCCAATATACTGTAGTAATATTTCTGCAAAACCTAAATACATTCCTACCTATTCTCGTCACATTTTTAGGAATAGTCATTGAGGTCAACGAACACATTCCGTCACATAATAGGTCAGGAATAACACTCACGCTTTCTCCAAAATTGAAGCATTCTATTTTAGAAGCGGTATTTTGAAATATAGCCTTACCAATTTCAGAATTAGTAGCATTCCATGTAACATTTGTTAGTTTATTACAATTAGCAAACGCCAACTCTCCTATTCGCTTAATATTCTCTGGTATCACTATTGATTCTAAATTGGTCATACCATTACAAATATTCGCTGGAATATATTCAACATCTTCTCCAAATGTAAAAGATATTATTTGATTTTTGATTCTATCAAATGGTTTTTGCGAATCTACTCCTGATTTAACATTCCATGTAATATGCGTTAAAGATGGACATTGAAAAAATATCATATCCTTTGCTGCACTACATATAACTACAGATTCTAAAGCTGGCAAACTATTAAAAGTATTACTTCCTACTGCAATCACGCTGCTTGGAATTGTAAGAGATGTTAAAGATGAACAACCATTGAAAGCCCAATCTCCAATACTAGTCACACTGCCAGGAATAATTAGTTCACTAAGAGACTTACAATGGGCAAACATTCCGGTAGATATAACATTGCTATATCCTGAAGGTGCTGACGGTAGTGAAGTTAATGCGTTTGACAATTTTACTGATTTTAATTTTGTACAAGCACCAAATACTCCCCCACCAATGCTAGTGACAGTATTGGGCATTTCAATTGATTCTAATGAATAACAAGAAATGAATGCTTTAGCATGAATATATTTAAGTCCATCATTAAGTTTAATAGAAACTAGAGAGTCGCATGACTCAAAAGCGTTTACCCCGATGCCTTCAATACTAGTAGGTAAAATGAGAGATTTTAGACGATCGCAATCGTAGAATGAGTAATCTCCAATCTTTTTGATAGTATTAGGGATTGTTGATTTGTTGCAAGCGACTATCAAGGTATTTGTTTGAGTTTCAATAATTGCATTGCACTTCTCCCTACTATCATACTTTTGATTAACACTATCTACCACTATCTCCTTCAAGGCATTACAACGACCAAAAGCCATCTTCTGCACATTATTCACACTCTCAGATATTTTGATTGACACCATGTTATCACAACCTAGAAAAGCAGATTCACCTATACATTCCACACCATTAGAAATCACAAGCGTCTCTATCTGAGAAAAATCACGAAAAGCATAATCACCTATCTTTTTAATTGAATCCGGAATTACTAAGTTTTTGCCATCAAACAATGAATCATTCAGATAGAACTGATCCTCACGAGCAACTGGATTGCTAGACCAACTGCTAAAATTAATCCTTGCCCAGTCTCCTACACTACCCTTAAAATCAACTACTAGATTCGATTGAGCAAATGCATCAACTCCTACATATAGTATCGTATTTGGAATAGTGATTTTTTTCAAACTACTTTTACCCGAAAATGCCTTCTCACCAATCTCTACAACTGTGTACATCTCTCCATTAATAATCAAATTAGAAGGAATCTTCACTTCCTGATCATTACCTGTGTATTGCACAATTTTCACTTGATGCTCTGCTAAAATCGTATATCTAAAATACGCTAGTTCAGGAGAATCTTGAGGTTTTTCTGGTTCTGGAACAAATACTTCTGGTTCACCATCTCTGTGAAAACCTATAGTTTGCGCAGGCTCTTGCGCTATACTCAACATTACAGTTACGCAAAATAATAATAAAAAAAATACTCTCTTCATATAACTTTATAGATTCATGGCAATTTATCTGCAAAGATACATTATTTTTGCGACATAACAAAATATTACACTAAAAAATAGGGATTTATATACCTAAGGACCTTACTATGGAATCAATTATTACTTTGTTTTGCTCGTCGAATGCAACTTTATCGCATTCGCCATTTGTTTATAACAAATTCGGTTCTATTACTTTTTCACCGCAAACGCATTAATGCATAAACAAAAAACGCTCAACATTTCTGTTAAGCGTTTTCAGTGCGCAGGATGAGACTCGAACTCACACGGTCTTGCGACCACTACCCCCTCAAAGTAGCGTGTATACCAATTTCACCACCTGCGCGTCGTCGGAATTCGCTTGTCGCTATGACTGCCGCTCTACGGCATTGGGCGACTGCGATTCCTCCTCTCAAACCGAAAGTAACTTTCGATTTGGTTTTATAGGGAATGCAATCTTTAAGATTGCGTATTTGTAAGATCACTTGTGTCAGATTGTGCCCAAAACAGGACTCGAACCTGCACGTCTCTCA
>JAEIGA010016223.1_pt1 | contig 11342 bp, 13 predicted proteins | sample 9270691 | NCBI WGS metagenome assembly JAEIGA01 (sample SAMN17057246, study PRJNA624740) | gut metagenome | biome: biome; isolation source: fecal sample | host: Bos grunniens | place: China: Xizang | collected 2019
AAGATACATTATTTTGTAACACTGACTCTATAGTTAGTAGAAAGCCGCTTAATGTTAAAATTGGTAATGACGTGGGTGAGTGGAAAATAGAACATACTGGTAAAGTAGCTTATACAGGCGCAAATTACCAGTGGGATGATGGTGAACTTAGTTTCCGTGGTATTCCTAAAACCTGGTTTCCAAAAGATTGGGATATAACTAAAGATAAATGTCCTAAAGCTGGAAACTTGTATGAATTTAAAGATAAAAAATTGAGGTTAATAAAATATGAAAACATTTAAAGCTAAAAAAGCAAAAAATAAATATCAAAGCACTGACAAATGGTTAGACGCTGTATATAGAAATAACAAAACGATTATTGATAAAGAACTAGCTTTTGCTGGTAAACCAAAGTCTGTATTTAAAAAGATGGTACAAGAGTATGTAGATGAAGGTATGTCGCCTACTAAAGCAGTATCTACTATTGCAAGAAGTACATTATTTACTTCTGAAAAAGAGAGATTACAAAATAATTTTTATGAAGGCTTAAAAGGTGATAAAGCTGCTTATAAAGAGTTTAGAGAGCTTACTAAAGAAAAAGGTAGATATTCAAAGTTTGATATAAACAAACTTACTTGGGATAAAATTGATAAAGTATACCGGTATAATAATGTGGTTATTTCGTTTCAAAATAGTCCTTATGGCATATTAGTGTGGAGCGTTTAATGAGTAAAACACATAATTTATTAATAAAGTCTAAAAGAAAGAAACACAACTACTCACGTTGGTATACTAAAGAACTTAAATCATTGCTTGGTAATAACTGGGCAATGTTTTATGCAATTTTAGGCGGAAGAATGACCGGTAAGTCTTATGCCTTAATGAGATATCTTTGCAACCAAAAGAAAAAGAAAGGTGAGTTAGTTAAGAACTACTGGCTAAGAATATCTGAGACTTCAATTAAATTTATGTTAGCAAATAAAGCTGAAAAGTTAGTTGACCCAGATTTAGTTAGAGAGTTTGACCTTGACTTATCTACTAAAGGTATGAACGTATATAATAGAAAACAGCTATTTATGCAAGTAATGCCTTTAAGTGCTATGGGTAAGCTAAAAGGCGTAGCTTTCTATGATAAAGATTTTGCTGGCGAAATCAATATTATTCTAGACGAATTCCAGTTAGAACAAGGTGAGAAAAGAACATCTTTCGATATCTTATATAACTTTATTGGAATGGTAGAGAATATCGCCAGAACTACTAAAAATAAGATTAGAATCTTCCTAGTAGGTAATACTCTAGAAGAAGCTAGCTCAATCTTAAAAGCTTTCAACTTTCTTCCCGAAGGCTTTGGAAGATTCTATTTAAAGAGAAAACGTTGTATAATAGAAAATATAGCGCCCACTGAAGAATATCTAAAAGATAGAACTGGATCTGCTGCAGATATTTTAGGTGGAAACGATATGTCTAACTATACTAACGAGATTAGAAAGGACCTTAGTTTAATCACTAAACAAAGACTTCATAATCCACAGTATATAATTAAATTTGGTAAGACTACTAAAGATATGTTTTTAGTCTGGGAGAATAATGTAATCACTAGATACAAGAATCAGCCAGTTAAAAACATATGCAGTATGAAACCTTATCTAGATTCTTTATATAATCCGGAAAGAAGACAAATGGTTATCGATATATTTGATGCAAAAGGATATAAATTTGATAACTTAATAACTTTATCTTATTTCCAAGCAGAACTACAAAAAATACGTAAATAATCAGTATCTTAATTAACCTTAAGCTCTACTGCTTATTATAGAAGCGCCGCGAGCCTTATTAATATCTTCGATAATCTAGTGTAAGAACACAATCCGAAGAGGACTCTTGTGCTAGAGAATGTTGTGAACTCGATCGGACTAGTAGGGATTTCCAAAGCTTTGAATTTTTTAAAAGGAGACACTTATGTTTAACTTTATATTAGGTATTATAATTGGTGTATTCTCAACAGCACTTATATTCACTATTGCAATTCTTATTGGTGAGTCTAAAAGAAAACCTAAGAAATGTAAGAAGTGCGGAAAAGTAAAATGCGAATGCCCGCCAACAGAAAAACAACTTAAGTCAGAAGCTAAAAGACTTGAAAAAGAACTTAAGGTATACAGACTTAAGAATGAAATAGAAAATATTAAAAAATAAAAGGAGAACTAAAAAATTATGGCAGATGAACAAGTATTAGAACAAAACGACAACTTAACTTACATTCAGACAATACAAGAATTAAAAGATAATTCTGTAGATAGGAAGTTATACAACAAACTTAAAGACGAACGTGATATGTTAGTAAAGACTCTAGCAAACGGCGACTCTTTGACACCGGTCGAAGCAGTAGAGGTACGAAGCCTAGCCGATTGTAGAAAGGATTTTATGACTAAGTCTAAATCTCAATGTGAATACATGAGAAAACTTTTAGATCTTAGAGAAGCTGCTATGCGTGAAGGCGAACCAGATCCATTTGTTGCTATAGGACATAAAGTAAAACCTACAGCTGCAGATTACGATAGAAGTGCCGAAATAGCAGAAATCTATGAAGAGTGTTTAGAATATGCCGCTGGCGACGATAAGGTGTTAATTAACGAAATCTATAGAAGAATGCGTTAATTCTTATTGTAAATAAATTTTATATGGAGAACTTTAAAAATGGCTTTTAACATTAATCCTGCTTCTACCCAGGTAAAATATCCCTTCAACGGACACCTTAATCCTAACGAAGTATTTGGTAGTATTTATAACATGATTATCAATCAGGTAGTAAAAGCTCCTGACCTTGCTGATAATTATAACTTTGTAGAAACTTTTAGAACTGAAGGTTCTATGTATGGCGATACCGTTCTTTTCTATGACCAAGACGTTCTTTCAACTAGACCTTGGCTTGGTGATAATGAAGCTTCTAACCTTCTTGCAGTTGAGAGACCTGCTGACCCTGAATGTCAAGCAGTTACTCTTGATAAGTTCAGAATCTGTAAGACTTCTTTAGACTCTTATCTTACTAAGAGAGCTTGGTCTACTGAATCTGCTTTCACTCAGTTTAACGACATCGTAATGTCTATGGTTGGTGCAACCAAGAAACTTTATGAAGTTACTATGATGAACGCTTTCTTAGGTATTCTCGAAGGTGCTTCTACTAAAGCAGACCTTGAAATTCCTCTTGCTGATATTGCAGAAGAAGGAGAAGCTAAGAACAGACTTGAAGCTCAGACTATTGCTAAGTATATTGCAGACCTTATTGTAGACCTTAAAGACTACACTAGAGACTACAATGACTACGGCTTCATGAGAGCTTACAATGAATCTGACCTTATGGTTATTTGGAACTCAGCTTGGGTAAATAAAGTTACTAAGATTGACCTTCCTACTATCTTCAATAAAGCTGGTCTTATGGATAAGTTCGAACAGAACGTTCTTCCTGCAAGATTCTTCGGTACTGTAGTAGACGGATCTTCACTTCCTTCTGGACTTACTGTAGAAGCTAACGGAAAGATTAAGATTGGTTCTGGCTATTCTGGTAATGATATCTATGCAATGGACGAAGATGTATTTACTAGCGGACATAAATTTGCTGGTGAAAAACTCGCTATTGGCGACGAATTCGCTCCTGGTAAAGCTTATATCGTAGACGATGACATTATCTGTAAGGTAATCACTAAAGATACTGTTAAGTATATGGCAGCTTTCGAAACTGGTACTGAATTCTTCAATCCTCAAGCTCTTGTAACTTCTAAGATGCTTATCTTCGGATTCTCTGAGCCTACTCGTTTACTTGGTCAGCCTTGCGTAACCGTACACGCTGACTAATGTCATAATTTTATCTCCCTAATTCAGTCTTTCTCCGTGCTCTTGGACTTTAACTATAGAGCCGTATATTTTTATAAGGAGAACCTAAATGACCTTATATGTTTTAAATTACAATAACTATTATAACAGAATACTTAAGAAGTTTGATACTATAAACGAGTATGCTGATTATATTATATATACCTTAGATGGACCTAACTTTAATCCTAACGACGGAGTTAATACTCAACACCCTATAGGAGCTACTGTTCCTTACAATGGCTTAGGAGATTACTTAATAGTAGTAAATGAGTTTAACGAAATAGTTTCAAGATGGTTTATTATAGATGGAGCTAGAGTTAGAGGCGGTCAATATCTACTTAATCTCAGAAGAGACCTTTTAGCAGATTTTAAGAATGAAGTATTAACTTCTCCCTGCTTTATAGAAAAAGCAACTCCTTCTGTCTATGACCATGCAATTTATAACTCTGAGAACATGACGTTCAACCAGATTAAGACTGCAGAATATCCTATCAAAGACCAGACTGAAACACCTTGGGTAGTAGCTTATATTAATAGAAGTCTAGCTAACGATAAAGAAATTGCAGTATCACCTAAACCTTACTACGATTACTCGGCTACATCTCTAGAAGACTTTGAACCTTATAATAAATACAAATTAGACTCTGCAGACTGTCCAGAGGCATTTAGCAAGGTGACTTATCACTTCCACTATTTCTATACAGCAGGCGAAAATGCAGTCTTTAAGAGAATTAACTATGATACCTACTTCAACCTTATTGACCAGGATGAAAAGGAAGAGATAAATACTTCTTTCTTTACCTATTCAGAGGCAACTTATTCAGAACAGACAGTCTTAGGAGCAGACTTACAATCTTATAGAAAGTCTTCTGATTACATCACAGACTTCCCGTCTTACGTTAATCTATCTGCCTTAGATACCTATAATAATAAAATACTTAGAATTTATAATGGTGCGGGTGAGCAATATTATAAAATAAGAAAGACTTATAAGACTGTAAATAATGAGAAAAGAACAGTTCCCGATGGAAAATCCTCAGGCGCTTTATATAATATCTTTCAAGTACAAAACTGGATATCTACTGGTTCGACTACAGTAGTTGGACAAAGAAAAGGTATTGATGCTCACGTAGACTATACTGAATATTATTTGGAATTTGTAGACGTAACTACTCAATTCGTAAACACTTCGTTTACTATTTCTGCTACCAGAAATCAATTATCAGATGCTCCTTACGATATGATTTGTACACCACTAAATAAAGTAACTCTTGGCTCTACAACTTATAACGAAGGTGAACTTGGTTTACTCTTAGGACAGAAAATAGCTCAAGAACTTACTTTAGGAACTGGTGGAAATGTATTTGATATTCAATTACTTCCTTACTGTCCTTTAAACGCCATAGAAGACTTAGTTGATATTGGACTTACGAATCTAACAGAACATAAAGACTATGATTACGTAAAAGAAGGCAACACCGTTGTTTCTATAGTATTCTATCCTAACGTAAGCTCTTTTACTAACGTAATCTATGTTGATGTTCCTAGCCCACTTACGACTAATCCAGTTGAATTTAAAGTTCATAACGAATGTGATAAATGGAGATTATGCTCTCCTAACTATACTTCTGCTTTCGACTTCTCGCTTACTAAGAATGAAGGCTTAGATTACTTTGAAATCAACTGTACTTATAAACCTTACAACCCCTATATTCACGTAAATCCTAATTGGGGCGGACTTTATGGACAAGACTTTAATGATGCTAGAGGACTTATCCTACAAGGTGATTTTAGTATTGCTGCTCTAAACAGTGCTTGGGAACAATATCAACTTCAGAATAAGAACTACGAAGCAGTCTTTAATAGACAAATCCAGTCTATGGAACTTAAAAATAATATCCAGAGAGAACGAGAAGCTTGGCAGTATGCTAGTGGTATTTTTCAAGGAGGAGCAGCTGGTGCAAGTACTGCTGCAATAGCTAGCGGAGGCAATCCTTACGCTGCGGCAGCTGGTGCTGTAGCAGGTACAGTGCTTAGCGCTGCCGGTGGTGCTAGAGACCTTTATCTTAATGAACAATTAAGAAATGAAGCTTTAGATTATTCTAAAGATATGTATGCCTATAACTTAGGTAATATTCAGGCTTTACCTAACTCACTAAGTAAATCTAGTGCTTTTGATATTAATAATAAAGTATTCCCATTCTTAGAGTACTATACTTGCGGAACTGTAGAAAAGAACGCTCTTAGAGACAAGCTTAAGTATAACGGATTTACTATTATGAGAATAGGAAAATTAGAAAATTTTGTACAAAATGAAGAATCTTATATGAAAGGAAAACTAATTCGTATTGAAGATACTATAGAAGACTATCATATAGTAAATGAATTAGGACGCGAAGTTAACCTTGGATTCTTTATTAAAGGAGACAACTAATGAGTATACAAGGAAGCATTAATCAATTATTAACAACTACAGCTGTAATGGCTAAGCTGGACCCTAAATCAGAAGAACGTGCAGAAAAGTATAAAGCAGAACAGACACTTAAAAAAGTAGCTGAGCAAAGAAAAGCTGCTTTTGGCACTTATTTAAGTGATAAGAAAATGCTTAATAAAGGAATAACGCCTGAACAGAAAGCTATAGACGTTCAAACTGAAGAACTAACCGTGAGTGCAGCTGAGAAACTATACAATCTAAATCCTAATGAAGAGACCAGAGCTGCTTTAGAAAAGGCAAAGAAAGGTTTAGCACGTACAGAAGCAATACCTGCAAATACGCCTATGAAAAAAGCTTTGAAGATTGCTGACAAAGCTCAACAAAGCCTAGCTGCTAAACAAGACGAGATAAGACCTAAGAACAAGAGAAGCTTTAAAAACGTTCAAGTAGATTTTGGTGATGGTTCTTTGGGAACTGTAGGAGAGCTTCCTAAGAGCTGGCAAGAACAAATTAAAAAGCAGCTTAAGCCAGAACAAAGAAAAGCTCTTTTAGCTCAAACTGAACCTAAGGAGAATAAATAATGCAAACACAAAATAAAATGCCTAAAATGTATCCTGTTGAGCCTCTACTTCAAGCTGGTATTGACCCTAAAACAGGTATGCCTGCTAAGTATGCAGACGATAAGATAAATTGCTTATCAAAGGCCGATATTAAGAAACAGCTTAGAATCGTAGACGAACAGGACGCAGTAAATAGATTTACTTGGTACAATCTTCCTAAGGGACTTAACAGTAGACTTATGGAAAGAATACTCTATTATAGAGGCCAAGGAATGTTCTTTAAGCTAGGAGATACTTTCTACTTCCTACCTTATTGCTTAGACGGTACTATCGACGTATATGGAAGATTTACAGGAGTTACTCCACTTCCTTTCAACGGCTCTACTTCTAAAACAGATAAGTCTGGAAAAGAAATACCTTGGATTCAAGGACTTGTTAGAAAGCCTCTCTACGATGTACAACTTCCTGAAGACTATATAGACGAAGAAGGAAATATACTAGTAGATAAGATTTTAGAAACTCAAGAGAACTCTTGTGTACTTATTAAAGACTACACAGAACAGCTTGCTCAAACTAATATTGCTAGACAGATTCTTCAAGAGCCCGTACTCGACGTTATGTCAGATATGTTCCCCTTTATGAGAACAGCTCTTCTTAACGGTACTGGCGTTCAAGGAATGAAAGTAGGAAATCAGACTGAACAAGCTAACGTAGAAATTGCTAGTAGATCTGTGAATCAAGCAGCTCTTACTGGTAAGAAATGGATTGCTGTAGTCGGCGACCTTGACTTCCAAGACCTTACTGGTGGACAGGTAGCAAAAGCAGAAGAATACTTACTTGCTATGCAATCTTTAGATAACTATAGATTAAGTCTCTATGGACTTGATAACGGTGGTCTCTTCCAGAAGAAGTCTCATATGTTAGAGGCTGAACAGAATATGAATACTGGTAATGCAGGACTTATTCTTCAAGACAGCTTAAAATGTAGACAAGACGCTTGTGATATTATTAACTCCGCGTGGGACCTTGACGTTTGGTGTGAAGTTTCTGAAGTAGTACTTAATATCGATAGAAACGGCGATATGCAAGCCGGCGGAGATGAGGAAGCTTTTGCTGATTATGGCGACTCAGAAGGAGGATATGAAGATGTCGAATAGTTTATACGGAAATTACAGAACTAGAACTTTTAGTGATATCTGGGCTAAATATGAAGACTTTAAAGCTTACTACGATGAAGACTACTTACCTAAGAAAATAACAGAACAAAGTCTTAAGACTCTTTACTTCTTATTATATTCTCAATATGGAAACTCAAGTATTGCAAATTCTGATGAAAATCAATTCAAAGCTGGTGTGTTAGCAACTATATTTATGTATGGACCAACTTGGGAAAAGAGACTTGAGATTCAAGATAAGCTTAGAGCTTTATCTGAAAATGAACTTCTTACAGGTGGTTCTGCTATCTATAACTCTGCTATGAATCCAGGGACTCTACCTACTACACAGACTACAGAAGAACTTAACTTTATCAATCAGCAAAACGTTACTAAGTATAAAAAGTCAAAATTAGAAGGCTACTCAATCCTTATTGAACTTCTTAAGACAGACGTTACTAAAGAATTTTTAAACAGATTTAAGAGACTATTTATTACAGTAGTTCAACCACAAGAACCACTCTGGTATGTTACCGAAGGAGACGAAGAATAATGGATATCCAAACTTTACTAATCGCAGCTGCGCCTGCGTTAACAGCAATTATTACAGTAGTAGCAGCTCTTATTACTGCAATTAAGAAAATCAAGAAAGTAGATGGTAGCTTAGTACATATTAACGCTATCAATACTGCTATTATGAAAGAAAACGCAGAACTCAAGAAAGAGCTTAAGAAAGTATACAAATTACACTCTGAACTAGTAGAACACATTGCTTATCATGATAAAGATAACTGTCCAGTATGTAATAAGGAGAACTAAAGTATGGCTTCATCTAGAACTAAACAATGCAGAGGACTTATGTGGTTGTTTACGATACTTCATGTCTTACTGTTAGTTGGGCCTTTCTGTTATTTTGTTCCTTGTGCTTTTGTAGAAGGTACTAACGGTGGAAAGGTAGTAATGTCTCTAGGTCTCGTTATTGCTATGATATTACTTGTATTTAGTATTATGAGTGATATCAAACATAGAGCCGGACTTCATAAATCAGTAATATGGATTTTAGTCGGAGCTGTAATGAGTTGTATATCTATAGATATTGCTTTTATCTGGACTATGGTAGCTGTGTCGTTAACTGACGAACTATTAGTTTGCCCGCTAAAAGAATATTATAAATCTGCGTTAATCGCAAATAAGGAAATAGACAAGAGGGGATAATTATGATTACTTATAAAAATACTTTTGAAGAAAAGATAAAACCGTTTTTAACTTACGTAGGTGCTATTGGCGCGATATTTTCAGGTATAATGTATATCTTAGCTACTATAGTACTTATTATGGGCTTTCAAGCTAAGACTTTTACTCAAGCTATAGTATTTGCAGTAGTTAGTGCTATCTTAGGACTTATTATTATGTTCTTCCTGAGATATCAAGGATTATCTTTCGCGAAAGCAATTCCGGAGAATCAAGAAGTATTAAATAAGTATAATAACAAACAGGCTAAGACAAAACATCATACTTTAAAGTACTTCTGGATTAAGAACACTATAATCGACGTTCTAATCAAAGGTTGTACAGTCGCTCTATCTACAGCAGGAATTATCTATATAGTTATCGAGGGTAGCCAAGACTTTAAGTTAATTCTTCTAGCAATCGCTAACCTGATACTATTTGCCTGTCTTGGCCTAATAGCTCTTGCAAATGCCTATGACTTCTATAACGAACAATGGGTACCTTATATGAACGAACAGATAGAACTTAGAAACAAGCCACCAGAGCCCGAAATTCAGCCCAGGATTGACGAAACCGTTTGGGTTGATAAAGATATTAAGAATGACTTTATAATGACTTCTGAGGCCGAATTTGGGACTCAGGGATAATAGGAGAATATAATGATAAAAATTCATGGAAAAGTATTTAGAAACTTAGAAGAACAAGTACAGTACAATTCAGAGAGAATTGCTGAGCACTATGCTATTGATAGAGCTTTATCTAACTTCGGTATTAAGATAGTAGGTTCAGCTAATACGTCAGCCCTCCTTCCAGACCCACTTACTTATACTGGAGCTTTTGGAGACGCTTATGTAGTAGGTACCCAACCTCCATATACCTACTGGATCTATACGAGACCAGATATTAATGCAGGACATCCTAATAACTATTGGTTAAACGTTGGTGAGATTTCAGTACAAGGACCAGAGGGTAGACCTGGTTCACAAGGCCCACAAGGACCAGCCGGAGTATCACCTAAGATTATATTTGGATCTACAGTGCCTACCGACCAAGTAACTACTGTTGGAGACGTTTACGTAGTAGATCAAGGTTCGGGACTTGGTGAGACCTATCAATACGATGGCTCACAATGGATTTACAAAGGTAATTTTAGAGGAACACAAGGTATTCAAGGTGTTAAAGGACTTAAAGGAGACCCTGGTATTCAAGGACCTGTCGGACCTCAAGGTAAAGCCGGTACTCCGGGACCTGCGTTCTATATAGCTGGTGTTTATGCTGATACTTCTTATCTAGCGGGACTTATTCCTACAGATAAGAATGCTGGTTATTTAGTAGGAACTGGAATTCCATATACTCTTTATTTATATATTAATGACCTCTGGACTCCGGTATCTGATAACTTTATTTCAGTACAAGGTGAGCCCGGTCCTCAAGGACCTCAAGGTGGTCAAGGAGTTCGTGGTCCTCAAGGCTTTACGGGAGCTGCAGGATTTGCAATCTATTCCTATAATGGAGAATTAGACGCCTCTATGGTAGGCAATGAAGTATATTACACGCCATCGCTTATTCTTAAAGATACTTTAGAAATTAAAGCAGGCGACCTTCTATTAGATAATAAAGGACGCTTATTTAAGATTACAAGTGCAGTAGGTGAAATATGTACCTTTACTGGAACTGAGATTAAGGCTCCGCCTGATTCAGAACATCCAATAACATATACAATACCAATAACTGCAGTGCCATCGGCTTATGGTAATCTTATTCTACCACTTCCAGTAGATGATAGTGTTGATAGAGTAGAGATTGTAGGTTCGTTTAACTACTCACAATACGACAACTCAAATCACTATAATGAAATTCATAATGTTGTTGTAAAAGACGGTGGTGTTAATGTACAGGGACTTAGCTTTAATTTATATACAGGATATACTTCAGGAACACAAACATACCCTACATACTGGACCGCAGCAGGACTAGAGCTCGACGTCTATTCAGCATCAGGAGGCTATTGGTCGTGGCAGGGAGAGCTAGTAGTGCAGTGTAAGATAACAACTAAATAGCATATTGTGCGGGCTATCTATCTTCGGCGGGTGGGTAGTCCGTATTTCTATACTT
>JAEIGA010016224.1_pt1 | contig 11341 bp, 13 predicted proteins | sample 9270691 | NCBI WGS metagenome assembly JAEIGA01 (sample SAMN17057246, study PRJNA624740) | gut metagenome | biome: biome; isolation source: fecal sample | host: Bos grunniens | place: China: Xizang | collected 2019
CGTAGATGTGAAATTGTTTGGCGAATTTGTACCAGGCACAGATTCTTGGATTTCGTTCTCATGGATGCGCTCACGCGAAAATATTTTAGACGACCACTATTCGGCGTATAGCAATGTGGGTAATTATCTTGGCGAAGTTTATCCAGGATATATATCGCGCCCAAACGAGCAGCGATACAACATCTCGTTTTTCTTCCAAGATTATATACCTAATCATCCTGAATATAAGGTGCATTTGAAGTTGGTATGGTCGGACGGATTACCATTTGGACCACCACATTCGGAGCGTTATCAAGCTGTGTTGCGCACAAAGGCGTATAATCGTGTTGATATTGGGGCATCGCGTGGTTTTGTGCAAGGACGCGAAAAATGGATGCGTAAACTTGATCCAGTGAAAAATATTTGGCTCAGTCTTGAATTGTTTAACTTGTTTAATATTAAGAATGTAAATTCATATTATTGGGTTACAGATATTTATAACGGACAATATGCTGTGCCGAATTATTTGACTGGATTTATGGTCAATTTCCGTATTTCTGTGGGATTTTAAAAAAATAACAATAAACGAGCGAAGCGAGTAAGTCTCATATCTCGCTACTCGCTACTAAAAATCTAATAGTCTAAGATATGAAAACATTAACAAAGAAATTTACAGTAGAATCGAAAGACACAGCCGCCCGCGTAGGTTCGGGCGGTTTGGAGGTACTTGCAACTCCAACAATGATTGCATGGATGGAAAATACTGCTCTCGAATTGGCAGGACAATCTCTTAGTGCAGAAGATACCACTGTTGGTATCGGACTAACAGTGCAACACACAAAGGCCTCGAAAGTGGGCGAAGAAATCACTTGTACGGCAACAGAAGTGGCTGTTGATGGTCGCAAATTGTCATATCGTATAGAATGTTTTGACTCACAAGGCAATTCAATCGGTACAGCCGACCATGATCGTTTTGTTGTAAATGCCGAAAAATTTATGAAAAAAGTGATGGGGTAACAGATTTATATCTAAAAGCTTTATGTTGAAGAAAATATTTGGTTTTGATGTGTTGAAAATGTCGGTTCGTACGGAAATTATTGCTGGAATAACCACATTTCTCACTATGTCATACATCTTGGCGGTTAATCCTGCAATGTTTTCATTGTTAGAAGGTATGCCTACTGGGGCAGTGTTTACATCTACAGCTTTAGCCGCTATAGTAGGGTGTTTGGTTATGGCCTTCTGGGGTAAATTACCTTTTGGTCTTGCTCCTGGTATGGGTCTTAATGCTTTTTTTGTCTATACTATATGTATTGGTATGGGCTATTCGTGGCAATTTGCTCTTACTGCGGTTTTTATCGAAGGATTGATATTTATATTATTGACAATAACCAATGTTCGTGAAGCGATTGTTAATGCTATCCCTATTAATTTGCGTTATGCAATAGGTGGAGGTATAGGATTGTTTATTGCATTTATAGGTTTGCAAAATGCAGGTGTTGTGGTGAATAACGATGCAACACTCGTAGTACTTGGAGATGTTACTTCGGGTTCTGCTTTGCTTTCAATGTTAGGTGTAATAATTACAGGTTGGCTTTATGTGAAAAATGTGAAAGCAGCGATGTTATTAGGTATACTTATTACAACAGCAATAGGCATACCTATGGGGATTACCAATTTTAAGGGGTTCTTGTCTGCTCCAGAGTCAATAGCACCGATATTTTGTCAATTTGAATGGGAGAGTATTTTTACCCTTGACATGCTTATTATAGTGTTTACATTTCTTTTTATTGATATGTTTGACACAGTGGGTACACTTATTGGTGTGTGTACAAAAGCAAATCTTGTAGATGATGGAGGGAAGATTAATCGTTTGAATGAGGCATTTATGGCAGATGCTGTGGCTACTACCATTGGAGCTTGTCTTGGTACGTCAACAACAACTACTTATGTGGAGAGTGCATCGGGTGTAGCACAAGGTGGTCGTTCTGGTATGACTGCATTTGTTGTAGCATGTTGTTTTGCAGTGGCTTTGTTTTTCTCTCCATTATTTCTTTCCATTCCATCTGCAGCCACAGCCCCTGTACTTATCATCGTAGGCCTTATGATGCTTGAGCCGATTCGGAAGATTGACTTTAGCGATTTTTCAGAATCAATACCAGCTTTTATTTGTATAATTATGATGCCGATGGCATATTCAATTTCCGATGGTATTTTGTTGGGTATGATATCTTATTTCTTGATTAATCTCGTGTGTGGCAACTTCAAGAAACTATCTCCTACTATGTGTATCTTGGCAATACTCTTCATATTGAAATATATATTCATTTAATGTTGATAGAAAAAATATACGAAACATCGTGTGGCGCGATACATTATTGGACCAATGACATGACTGCTTTGTCGGTGTCATTGGTCTTTTTGCCTGGACTTACGGCCGACCATCGTTTGTTTGATAAGCAAATAGCTTATTTCGAAAACAAATATAAAGTTTTGGTATGGGATGCACCGGGGCATGGCAAGTCGTGGCCGTTTGATTTTTCGTTCACTTTATGCGATAAGGCGCAGTGGCTCGAGACAATTCTTCAGCGAGAGGGTATAACATTGCCAATTATTATAGGACAATCTATGGGAGGTTATGTAGGGCAGATGTATTCACAGTTGTATCCTAATCAAATGAGGGGTTTTATTGCTATAGACTCAGCACCATTGCAACGCCGATACGTTACGGCACTCGAAATATGGTTGTTAAAACGGATGACTTTGGTTTATCGTCATTATCCGTGGCGATGGCTATTGAAATTAGGAGTTAATGGAGTCGCAACATCCGACTACGGTCGGGGACTGATGCATGAAATAATGATGACCTACGATGGTGATAAAGAGCGTTATGCACGTCTTTCTGGACATGGTTCACGCTTATTGGCAGAGGCAATGGAGGTCGATTTACCATACGAAATTAAGTGTCCCGCATTACTTATTTGTGGCGAAAAAGACCGAGCTGGTTCGGCTATTCGATACAATCGTGCGTGGCATAACGATACTGGCATCCCAATCGAGTGGATTGCAGGAGCAGGACATAATTCAAATACCGATGCACCTGATGTCGTCAATCATTTAATAGAAATGTTTATTGCAAATTTGTAGTATTACTCTTATATCTCTTTTATTTTTTCATAGGATAATTCTAACTTTAAATAATCTATGCTGAAGAAGAGTGCCATAAAAAACAAAAAATGCTTATTAACCAAATCGTTAATAAGCATTTTCAATGTGTATATAAATAGAAAAGAGTCAAAAAACTCTTCTTTTTTCATATTGGGATATGCAAAAAAAGAGTTCTTTATGAACTCTTTTTTTGTGATCCCGGCGGGATTCGAACCCACGACCCACAGCTTAGAAGGCTGTTGCTCTATCCAGCTGAGCTACGAGACCAACATTCAATAAGTTGAAAGTTATTCCACTTTCTTCTTTTGCGGGTGCAAAGTTACAAAAATTTTCTGATATATCAATATATTTGTTATAAAAAATTTATTTATCTGAAAATAGTAGTGATATTCAGATTTTTTTAGTATCTTTGCGTTTTAATAAACATCGTTTTTGTAATAATATAATCTTATGAAATTTAAATTTTTAGGTTTGTTAGTGCTACTTATAATGGTGGCATGTGAGAATAGCAACAATTATTCGCAACTTCTTAAGGCTGAAGAAGAACTAATCCAAGATTGGTTAGTTCGCAATGAGATAACCCTTCTTAATGAATTTCCAGCTGACACCGTATTTGCTGCGAACGAAATGTATCATTTCGAAGATGGTATATATTTCCAATTGATAGAAAAAGGTTTGGGAGACACTTTGCGCACAGGCGACAAACTAGTGTTGCGTTATAAGCAATCGACACTTGATCTATACCCTATGGTTGAAGATTATTGGACAACTCAAGATCGTCCCTATCCAAACGAAATTTCGTATGGTTCTTTGTCTAATAGTTGCGAAGGATGGCAAAAAGCATTTGAACTTATGAAAAAGTCTGATGCTCATGCACGTATTATTGTTCCTTCAAAATTAGGGCGCAACAATTCAGAGGTAATTCCTTATGTCTATGAATTGAAAATTCGTCGTGTTCCAAAATAGTTAAACTGCTTACAACTTATAATTTATAATGCATAATTAATGAGTATATCTCGTTACATGCTACTAAATATTTACCAATATGACTTTAGTTAAATCAATTTCTGGTATTCGTGGCACGATCGGTGGCACTGTTGGTGAAGGCCTTTCGCCTGTTGATATAGTGAAATTTACTACTGGTTATGCCGAGTGGTTGAAACGCTATCATAATAAATCTCGTTGTACTGTAGTTATTGGCCGTGATGCTCGTTTGTCGGGTATGATGGTTTCTAATATAGTTATAGGTACGCTTATGGGTTGTGGTTGTGATGTGGTGAATATTGGACTTGCTACGACTCCTACTACTGAACTTGCTGTAACTTTGGAGGGTGCTGATGGAGGTATTATTATTACAGCTTCGCATAATCCAAAACAATGGAATGCTCTCAAACTTCTTAACGAAAGAGGTGAATTTCTAAATAAATCACAAGGTGAAGAGATGCTTCGTTTGGCAGAGAGCGTTGATGTCGTTTATACTGAAGTTGATACACTTGGTACTTGTGTTGATAAAATAGATTATATCAAACGTCATATTGAAGAGGTGTTGAAACTTGAATTGGTTGATGTTGAGGCTATTCGTGCTGCTAAATTCCGTGTGGCGGTAGATGCTGTAAATTCGATTGGTGGGGTGGCTATCCCAGAATTATTGCGTGCGTTGGGTGTTGAACAGATTGAGGAGTTGAATTGCGAACCAACAGGTCATTTTGCTCATAATCCTGAACCTTTACCAGAGCATTTGTCTGAAATATCAGAGCATATACGTCAAACGAAAGCAGATGTAGGTTTTGTTGTTGACCCAGATGTTGATCGCCTTGCTATTGTTTGCGAGAATGGAGAAATGTTTGGTGAGGAATATACTTTAGTATCTATAGCTGATTATGTATTGAAGCATACGCCAGGTAATACGGTTTCTAACCTTAGTTCGACTCGAGCTTTAGCGGATGTAACTGCTATTCATGGAGGCCAATATTCAGCTGCAGCTGTTGGAGAGGTAAATGTAGTTGCTAAAATGAAAGAGGTGGGTGCTGTGATTGGTGGTGAAGGTAATGGTGGGGTTATTTATCCCGCATCACATTATGGGCGAGATGCATTGGTTGGTGTAGCATTGTTCCTTACACATTTGGCAAAATCAGGTGAAAAAGTTAGCAAGTTGCGTGCTGAATATCCTAACTATTATATATCTAAAAACAAAATAGAACTTACTCCTCAAATTGATGTTGAAGGTGTATTGTGTGTGATAAAGGGTTGTTACAAACAGTTTAAAATTACAGATATTGATGGTGTAAAAATAGATTTTCCACAAGGTTGGGTACATCTTCGTAAGTCTAATACAGAGCCTATTATTCGTGTTTATTCTGAAGCTCAAACACGTGAGCAAGCAGATAGATTTGCAGGTGCAATTATTGATGAAATTAAGCGTATCGCAAGAATTTAATTATTAGGAGGTTATTATGAAAAAGTTGGTTTTTTATTTGTTGTTTTTTGTATGTTTATTATTTGTTGCATGTGAAAATGCAGATATGCCAAATGACAAAGTTGAACCAGAACAACCTGAATTATCTGGCACTTGGAAAATTAAGTCATTGATAGCTAATGGAGAAGAGTATCTTTATCACGATCATGTACGTGATTATGCGCCAGATATCGCTAAATCAGCTATAGTATTTGGCGAAAATAATACTTTTGAACTTTCTTTTGTTTATATGTATGCGCAAGGTGCGGATGAACCTTATGCTGAAATTCATAAAGGTACTTATTCTTTGAAAGATAATGCAGTTGAGTTTAATGCAACAGATTGTACTAAAGGTGGTTCAATTATTGAAGGATGTCAATTCTATGGTGAAGTTGATGGTGATTTATTGCGTATTTCAAAATCATTTTCGGCAGGTGAATTGTGGATTATTCCTATTATTGACCAATCTGCAGCAGTAAATGTAATATTTAAATTAAGAAAGTGATGAGAATTGCATTATTTCCTGGTTCATTCGATCCCTTTACTCGTGGGCATCAAGCCATTGTCGAACGTGCGTTGCCAATGTTTGATAAATTGGTGATTGCTATAGGTATCAATCGAGCAAAAAAAGGTTGGATGCCAATAGAGGAGCGATTGGAGCGATTGCGTGAATTGTATGCTAAAGAACTACGTGTTGAGGTTGTTACTTACGAAACGCTTACTATGGATTTGGCTACTCATTATGGAGCTAAATATATATTGCGTGGAGTTCGTTCGGTGACAGATTTTGAGTATGAGCGCACTATAGCTGATGCAAATCGTCGTATTGCAGGATTAGAGACAATCTTTCTTATTTCAGATGCTGAAACTTCTCATATATCATCTTCTCTTGTTCGCGAGTTGGCTTCTTTCGGTCATGATGTGAGTGATTTGTTGCCATAAAATAAATTAAAAAAGATTAAAGTTGTCATTGTTTTTGATTCTACTTATATAACAAAAGAGTGATTTACATTGTAAATCACTCTTTTGTTATATTATTTATTTCACCATAATTAACGTTGTTAAACCATTTTGCTAAACTATTTTTTGCTTGTAGTTTTATTTCTGGAGTAATGTTGTGTGAGATAGTAGATATTACGGAGATGAGCGCAGTTAAGTCGTCAGTAAAACCAAATAAGGGTATTATATCGGGTACAATGTCTATTGGTAAAATAAAATATCCTAAGGCTCCGAATATGATAGATTTGTCTTTTATTGGTGTAGATGAACTTATTGCTGTGTAATATAGAATTAAAGCATAGTATATTACTTTTAGTCCAGCTTTGCGAGCAACTTTATTAATTTTGTTTATTAAGTTTTTTTCTGAGTAATTATCTTGATATTTTTTAATTTTTTCGGGATTTTTCATTTTTTTTGTTTTGGGTTTTATTGGTTTTATATAGAAAATCTATTTTACCCATTTTAGGCATTAGGTTTAGTATTTGTTTTTGGCGTTTTTGCATGTATGGACCAGGACGGGAGATGCTATAGTGTAGTGGGTTGGGGAGGGCGGCTGCTATTAGGGCAGATTGGGCTTTGGATAGTTTGCGGGCTGGGATGTCCCAATAGTGTTGTGATGCGGCTTCGGCTCCATATATGCCGTTGCCTAATTCTACGATGTTGAGATAGACTTCCATAATGCGTTCTTTGCCCCATATAAGTTCGATTAGTATGGTGTAGTAGGTTTCGATGCCTTTGCGGAACCATGTGCGTGAGCAAAAGGTGAAGACGTTTTTGGCTGTTTGTTGGGATATGGTGCTACCTCCTCGTATGCGTTTCCCTTCAAGGCGTTCGATTAAAGCCTGTTTTATTGCTCGTTCAGAGAAGCCATTGTGTTGTATAAAAAGGTTATCTTCGCTTGCAATACAGGAAATTGTTAGATTTGGAGAGATTTCGTTGAGAGGTACCCATTTTTTGTTGTTGTGAGGGACTTTGCCATCAAGGATTGATTGGCATGAACGTAGTATCATTAATGGTGTGAAATATACAGGAACGTATTTTAGAATGACTACGGAGGTAATGGATAGGAACCAAAGGATAAGTATTGTTCGATAGGTATATCTCCAGATGCGTTTGCCGAATGAGGTTTTGATGTTTTTGTTTTTGATGTTTTTTGTTCTTCTTTGCATTATAAGTTTTGTAGTGTAGATAGGATTTGCGGGATGATGAGGGTTTGGTTGTCGTTGTTGATTATGAAGTTGGAATGAGTGAGGGCATACTCGTTGTCATGTGATTGGCTGTTGATGCGAGCGGTGATGGCTTCGGCAGAGGCTTTGTCGCGTAGTATAGCTCGTTGAATACGTAGTTCTTGTGGGGCATCTACGTATATTACTTTGTCGAGTATTTTGTCGAGACCGCTACTGAAAAGAATTGCACTTTCGATGAATACAAATTTAGAATGTTGATTTTCTGTCCATTGTATGAAGTGGTTGCATACTATGGGGTGCACTATGGAATTTACAAAGGAGAGATTGGCTTTGTCATTGAAAATTTGTTGGGCTAAATAGGCACGGTTTAATCCGTTTTGAGTGTAGGCTTCTATGCCGAACTTGTTGATGAGTGCTTGACGTATATTGGGGTGGTTATTCATCAAGTGTTTAGCCCATGAGTCAGAGTCATAGATGGGATAGCCCATAGTTTTTAGGATACGTGATATTATGCTTTTTCCTGAACCTATACCGCCTGTAATGCCTATTTTTTTCATGGTTTATGATTGTCTTTTACTTCTTATAGATTTTTTAGTTCTTAATTTTCGATTATATATTCTACTTCAGATGGGTGGATTTGGATATTAAAGATGTAACCTGAGGTATAATCAAGTTGTAGTGTGGCGGTGCTTTTGTCTGGATTGAGGAGGATGTCATTATAGTCGAATATCGCACGGAATGTAGATTCGGTTACAGAGTTATAGTGGCTTAGGCCTACGCTGAATCGAATTTTGACTTCTGGTGGAAATGTGCGGATATAGGTGTTCTTGGGTAAATTTTCTATTGTGATAGGAACTGTTACTTCTTTTTCGGTACACATTTCAACTGGAATTGTCACATTGACTGATGTGCGATTTATATCTACGCTTTGAGGCTTTTGAATATTGACAGGAAGAGTTTTTGTTTTGTCAAAAGTTTCAGTGATTGGTTCAAGATAGAGATAAGATATGGTATCAACTGATTCTTTTGTGCCGAGTAAAGTTATAAATTTAGGCGATATAGATACTGTGTCGTACATAACGTGTTGGGGAGCAAGTTTGATTACATTACTCGTAACGACAGGTACAGATTTAGAATATAGGCGTATGTATTTTGAAGAAAAATAACTAGGATTTAGTTCTACAACCTTGGTGGTTGGCGATAGTAGTGTGAGTATTTGTTTGAATTGCTCTTCGAATTTTATTTCAAGAGTATTGTTTTCATTGAAATGGTTGGTTAAGTCAATTTTAAGAGTATCGAATAGAGATTTTGGATAGCTCCATATAATTTTCCCTTCGTCTTTTATTATGAATTTTAGTTTTTGGGGTAATTTTTTTTCTAGTTGTACGTTGTCAGGGATACCAACGTATGAGATTGGTATTCGACTACTTATTTCGCGTTGAGTGCCGATATTATACATGTACCATAAGAAAAAAGCGAGGATAAAGAAGAATAAAAAAGTTACTACATCTCGAGATTTCAAGAATGTAGCAACTTTATTTCCTTGTCGCTTAATGTGATACAAAAAGCGTTTTGAATTCATAGTTTTAATTATTTTGTAGTTTGTTGTGAAGCATCTTCTGGTGAATCGAAAACCATGTTTTTGTTAACACGAATTTTAACACCATCGGCAATTTCAACAAGAACATAGTTGTCTTTTACTTCGCGTATACGACCATAAATACCACCTTGAGTGATAACAGATTTACCATTTTCGAGAGAATCTTGGAATTTTTTGATTTCTTTTTGGCGTTTAGTTTGAGGACGAATCATGAAGAAGTAGAAGATAACGAAGATGAGGAGTAACATTACCATATTCATCCATCCTGCGCCCTGTGAACCTTCTGCTGTAGCAGCTTGTAATAAAATTGTTGTAAGCATATAATTAGATTTTTAGTAGCGAGTAGTGAGTATCAAGACTCAAAACTGCTTATTGTTAGTATTAATCGTTGTTTTCAGCTGTTTTTGCTTCTTCTGTTTCTTTGAGAATTGAAGCGTTACTTTTTGATTTTTTATTAGAAAGTTTGAATTTGCTGAGTTCGGTAGTTTCGCGGAGTTCTTTTACAACTTTGTCGAGTACACCATTGATAAATTTGCTACTTTTTTTTGTGCCATAGTATTTTGCAAGTTCGATGTATTCATCAAGAGTTACATTGACAGGGATGGTTGAGAAGTAGAGGAGTTCGGCAATAGCGGCTTTGAGAATAATACGATCCATCATAGCAACTCGGTTAATATCCCAATCAATTAGATATTTTGTGATGATGTTTTCGATTTCGTTGTTGTGAAGAAGTACAGAGTCGAGAAGTTTAATTGCGAAAGTTTTGTCTGCTTCGTCTTTGTACATAGGGAGAAGAGGTTGATTAGGACCATTTTCTTCTTTGAATTGTTTAATTGTTTTTTCTACGAAACTGAAAACAATGTCAATGTCATCACTCCAATAGATAGATTGCTGTTCAAGCAAGTGGTCGAATTGTTCGTTTTCTTGAAATTCGTTAGCAAGAACATCGCGCCAGAATTTTTTGTCTTCGCCATACGAAGGTTTCTTTTTGGCGATATAAAGACAATAGTATTCGCGGCGGTTTATTTGTGAGATGAGATATTTGATGAATTCAGTATCTTCAGCCCAAGAGAGGCCACGTTCATTGGCATACGAATATAAATCGATGTTTTCGCCAAGTTGGCGAGCGAATTTGTTGTTCATGAATTGTTCGTTGAACATTTCGTTTACGCGGACACCGCCAATACGGTCGCGAAGTGAATCGGCTTTTACTTCGGTGTAACGGCGCGATTCTGCAATGAGTAGCAATATGTAGTGATATAAATCATAAGACTTCTGTATGCTTAGTTGCAATTCGTTTTCGGCCGTTGTGAGGTCGGTGTTTTCTTTTGCAAAACAAGCATACAAAACTTGCGCTACCTTAATTCTTAAAAGAGCTCTATTGATCATTACGCTTAAATGAAGTAGTAAGTAATAAGTCGTAAGTAGTGAGACTACTGTGGTTGCGACTTTATGACTTGCAAAGTTACAAAAAAAAATCGGAAGTAGCAATAAAATTTAAAAATTGAAAAATGAAATTTAAAATTTGCTTTTAAATTTCTGTTTTTCAGGTTTTTATATTTAAAGTAAATTATATTGCAATTTTTTTGGAAAAAATATTAAAAAATATTTTGTTATGTCAAAAAAAAATTACAACTTTGGGGATTGAAAATAAACCTTATTTATTTATTTTAATTAAACAAATTTAATTTTATTTGACTATTTGATAGTCAGATGTTTAAAACAGAGTAGTACTGATATGGAAGAATTCAAAAATGAGAGAAAAGAGCAAGAAATTGTGTTCTCAAAGTCGGTAAAAGCAGGTAAACGTATCTATTACCTTGATGTGAAACGTAGTCGTAACAATGATTTATTTCTTGCAATCACTGAGAGTAAGAAGAAATTCGCAGAAGATGAAAATGCTCCTGTAATGTATGAAAAACACAAAATTTTCCTTTATAAAGAAGATTTTGA
>JAEIGA010016225.1_pt1 | contig 11341 bp, 15 predicted proteins | sample 9270691 | NCBI WGS metagenome assembly JAEIGA01 (sample SAMN17057246, study PRJNA624740) | gut metagenome | biome: biome; isolation source: fecal sample | host: Bos grunniens | place: China: Xizang | collected 2019
GTCCGCATTTTTCCGGTTGATAGGGTCCCCCTGCCCCATACTGGAGCTTGTTCCGGTCTTGCCCTTTAATATTTCTGGTTTGTTTGCTCCTTTGGCAATGTCTGTTTTTCAATTTCTCAAAATGTTTGCTAAGAAATACAAAGTAAGTCTTAGCGGGGTTGTATTCCTTTTATCGTAATGACATAGCCCCGCCGGTGCAGGTTGTCTGCTTGGTCTATTAGGTCTGCGCTGTTACTGTCGCCGGTCTCTGGGTCGGCTTTATATTCGTACCAATTCAAAGTCCATGGTAGGCCGTTAACTGTGTTAGGCGCTGCCATAGCGCTTGTATTATTCCCCTTTGCTGCTGGGTTATCTGGATGCAGCTTAGTCCCTTTTGCTCTGTTACAAGCCGCATGAGCTAACTGTAAATTTTCTAAAGCACTTGGGTGCCCGCCTCGTTCAAGAGGAACAATGTGATCTACGGTTGCTGCCATGGGGTTAGGAAACCTGAGGGCCTTGTCAACAGGAAGGCCGCATATGGCACAAACAGACTGGGTGGCTAAAATTTTACGCCGGTTCCTTTCGTACTCGCCCCGGTGCCCTGGCTGATGATCTGCTCTGTTGTTTCGGTTATCGGTCCTTTTATTTCTGGGCATGGTTTCCCTTCTTTATTAAAAAGGGCGGGCTTATCGGCTGTGTGGGAAAGGTTGCCCGCCCGGTAGTAGTCCTGCTGTTACCTCAGCTGCTTGGTAAGGGTCCTATAAGCCTCATCTACTGCGCTTTGCCGGGTCTCTTTTTCGTACTGGCCTATAATATCCTGCTTGGCCCTTTCGGCGGCTCGTTCGGCTTCTCTCTGTGCTGCAGCATACTTTGCCGCCCGGTCTTTCTCTGCGGCTTTCTTTGCAAGGGCGGTTATTACTTCCCGCCCCCATTTACCATTATCCCGGATAGCCTTTAAGCGTTCTGCAGCTGCTGTATTTTGTTCTGCTTTATGCTGATCTACTGCGGCTTGCAGCGCTGCATAATCTATTACAGTTCGCTTTGGTTCCATTATTTTGCCGCCTTTCTTCCGGTGTACTCTAAATATGCTCCAGCCTGTACACCGCATTTACCCCAGTTTACAGTACTGTAGTTTCTTACTGCCTTTGTCTCAAATTCTAGCGGCAATATTTCCCCGGTTTTATTGCTCCGGCTTTTGTCTGAATCCTTGTAAATTTCATGCTGCAAGCGCTGCAGAGCATGGTTGGCCCGGTTTATAGCGTCCTGCAGCTCCAGCGCTGAAGCGTTCATAGCATCAGACAGTTTACAGAGTTCCTGCTTTGTCTGATCGTCTACCTGTGCAATCTCTGCAAAAATGCTTGATACAAGCCGCTCGTATTCCTCGCTGCTTATAAGCGGTCTTGTAGTAAGTGCTTCTAAGCGGCTCTCGTGCATTTCCAAAGCGTCTAAAATATTTCGCCGGGTTCCCTTAGCTTTCTGAAAGGCTTGCAAGTCTCCGACTTCTGTGGCCTTCTCTAGCGCTCTGTCTGAGCTGGAAAGGCTCTTCTTTTCTGTTGCTATAAGCTCATCAAGCGTCTTAAGCTCTGCGGCTCTGTCGGATAAGATCTTGGTTATAAGTTCTTCTGTGGTCTCTACGGCTTTAAGGTGCGTCATGGTAAGTATTTCCCCTCTCTGTAGTATGGTCTGGTTGGTTTAGCTCTGCAGCTTTTCTACTCCAATAACGTATCTGGCTAGCTGCTATGTTCTGCTTATGGGTCTTTCTCCACTGCCGCAAGTACTCTTTTCTGTCGGATCTGCTGGGGCCTGTCTGCGGCTTCTGGGTGCTCACATGGCTTTCACTCCTTCCCGGTATTTTGTTCTTTAATTATAGCATATCTGTATACAACTAACAATATAAGTATATGTGTATAGTGTTATCTGTATAAGGGTAGGGTATAAAAATAAGCGGGGTGTTTTTATGCTGCCCCGCCTGTAATAATTCTGGCTGTGTTAGTCTGTGGTTTCTTCTGGTAACATTTCCTTGTACTGGTTTAGCGCCCGCTCTATATAGTAACTCATATCAAGCCGGTCTAAGCTGAAGGGTTTCCCGGTGCTGTCTGTTAGTCCTGGCTCCGATAAGTCCCCATACACTAAAGCAGCACTCTCTGGGGTATTAGCTACTTTCTCTTTAGTCCCGCCAGTTTGTTTCTGCTTATACAGGGTAGCTCCGTCTGTTACTGCAAAAAGCCTGAAGCAGCGGTGGTTATATATTGGCTCGTCCCCTAAGTAAGCATAATGGTAGCTGCTGCCCAGCTTGCAGATCTTTTGAAACTGTACAAGGTCGGTGCACTGTTCTATAGTGTTTTTTACAGCGTTCTCAGATCCTTGTATAAGCCCCTGCCGTACGGCTTCCCGGATAATAGCTAAGTCTCGGTCTAGGTCGGTATCGTACTTTACATAAGCGCCCTTAGCGTCATAACTGCCGCTGTCATAGCGTACAAGGTAGTTATTTACATCCTTTTGCCATATCTCTTGTATTTCATCATAGTCTAAGTGCATCCGGGTATCGGTCTCCCACTGTTTGCAGATCTCTATTACCTTTTCCCGGTCAAAGCCAGCATAGCTTATAATAATTCCGTCCGTGTTACTCTGTATTAGCTTGCAGTGCCCTTCTAAGCGCTCCAGCAGCATAACTAACATAAGCTGCCCATTTATACATACTTCATGGTTTCTGCATGGGTCATAGGCTTTACTGAAATGATCATTGCTTATACCAAAGGTGCTGTTTAGTATGATCTTGTAGGGCTGCTGCTCCCGCTTTTTACCCGCCTTTTTTAATTCAATTCGTTTGTTATAGATCTCCTTAAAAAGCTCTGGCTTCTGTGTTCTCCGGGTAAGTAAATCCCATTCAATCATAAGGGAAGGGTAGTAGCTGGTAACGTCAATATGCAGCATATTGCCCCCGCTCTGGTGGTAGCGTCTTAGCGCCCCATGTATACCGCCCAGCCCTAAGTCATGCTTTACCCCCATAATAGTAGCGCTGTAGCTGTTCTCCCGGTAGTTGTCCGCATCGCTGTAAAAGTCCAGTATATCAGTATACTTTTGTAAGTCTACACATGGAAGTATAAAGTTGGCCCATTCTTCTTCAGAGAAGTCTAAAGGCCGCTCTACGTCATATAATACCCCGGCTTCTTCTATGGCCTCTGTGATAGTGTCCCTGCACTGTAGTACTTCTGCGGTAAGTTGTGCCTTGGTCATTCCCCATGCCTTGCCGCCTAGGTTAAATGTCTGGATAAGGTCGGCTTGTGCTCTGAAGTCTGCTATAGATCTTAGCAGTACTTCTAAGGTCTGCTGCACATCGTGTAGGCAGTATTTTTTAGTGCTCTCTTTCTGTTCTTGGGTAAAGGGCTGGCTGTAGTCCCAAGGTATGCTGCTTTCTTCTATGTTGTGCCCCATAAACGCTTCTAATTGTTTTAGGCTGTACTGTGGTTTCCCGCCTATCATAGCAAAGCCAGCTACATCATAATTTTTCATGTTATTAAGAATGTAGCGCCAGTGCTTTTTATCCCGGTTTCCGGCTATAAGATCCTGTGATAAGTTATACAGCTCTTCTTTGCTGGCTCCGTTGTACAGTGCCCCCATAATAAAGCGGTCATAGTTCTTGCTGTTAAACCCAGCCCATACATAAGCCGCCCGCTCTGTATAAGCCGCCTGTAGTGCGGGTATGGTTTCGATAAAAAGCCCCTCTGGGTGCTCAGCGTCTACAACGGTAAGCAGCCAGTACGGCCTAAACACTTCAAAGTCATAAACACATACCTGTGGAAATTCTGTAAAAAAGTCTGCCCGGTTCATCTTCTGCCCCCCTTGTGCGGCTGCGCTTTAGCGTCTGTGCTGGCTGAGGTGAAGTAGTTGTAAGCAGGGTAGTAGAACATAGTTAGTTTTTTATCTCTTTCCCCGCTGCGCTGTTTCAGTACCTCTAAAATCATTTCCCGGTATCCCCGCTCTTTGCACTGTTTAGCGGTGGCTTCTTTTTCGTCTTCTTTGTTTGTATCCGTGTATCCATGCCAGTTCCAGCCCAGCAGTATACCCCCGGTATAAGCTATATCTCCGGTATACTTACCCGCTGCAGTAGTTACCCGCTGCCCCTGCTGTGCGTTGCTGATACTGCTTATAGCTATTACTGTGTTGTGCTTCTGGCTTGCAAGGTTCCCTAAGATCTGTACCGCTGCGCTTGTTATGCTCATAGCATCCCGCTGTGCCCGGTCCTCTGGGTCTGCCTTTAGCCGTTGCAGATAGTCCACTACTATTACAAGTTGCGTTATATTGTGCTCTTTCTTAAATTTCTCTGCGGTCTCTGCTATTTCTAAAGCGGTCTTACCGAAAAAGCCGCCCTCAATATAGTAAAGGTGCTCTCCGTATCGGCTCATGTACTCATCTATATAAGGCTCATAGCTCCGGTAGTCCCGCCGGTAAAATTCCTGTGCGCTCTCATCCCATTTATAATTAAGGATCTCCGCATAAGGTATAGGGCTGCTGCCCTTCTCCCGGCTTATCATACTAGCGCCCCTGGCTATAAACTCATCCCGCCCCATCTCCAGCGCATAATAAAGTACATCTATCCCGCTGGCTGCGATATTCTGCGCTAAGCAGCAAGTTATAGCGCTCTTGCCTATGGAAGTTTCAGCGCTCAGTATGTAAAGCTCATTAGTAAAGCCCCCATATAATGCCCGGTCTAAGCTGCTAAAGCCTGTGCTTATTCGCTGTTTGTCTATTGTCTGGTGCTGCTTAAATAGGTTCTTATAAGCCCCTACTGCATAAAGCCCGCTGCCTGTCTCTAACTCTTGATCTTTAGCAGCCTGTACATTTTCTAATATGTCCGCTGCTAGCTGCTCCGGGTTGCTCCTCAGAAGGTCGTTAGCGTCTTTCTGTGGCTCCCCATACTTGCCCCAGCTAAAGCGGGCTTCTATAAAGGGTATCCCTCTTTCTTCTAGCCGCTCTGCGGTTTCTTGCTGTGCCGAAGCCCCTGCTTTGTCTCTGTCAAAAAATAGTATTAAGCAGTGCTGCGGCTTATCATCTGCACAAGCCTTTAATAGCTTCTGGCTCCCTGTGCCGCCTATAGCTACTGCAGCGCCCCCGGCTTGCATAATACTTATAGCGTCTAGCTGGCTTTCACACACAAAGCAGTATTTATCAGTGTACAGCGCCCCAGCATTATATAAAGGCTCTGCCCCGGCTATCTCTGTGGGCGGCTTATTAAACTCTTTTCCTTCTATGGTTCTGGTAGCATAGTAGCGGTAAGTATTGTCATAAGGAATAACTATAAGCTCTTTCTCTGCATCATACCCCAGCTTACAGCGCTCTATAATCTCTGCGGTAAAGCCCCGGCCTTTAAGGTATTCATAGCCCCTGCTGCCCTCAGTACAAGCCCGGTGGCAAGTCTCTAAGTATTCTGTAAATTTTCCCTCTGTAGGTTCTGCTGCAGCGCTCCCGCCCTCTGGATCTGGGGCGGCTGTGCTCTCTGCGGTATGGATCTGTAGCCCTGCGGCTTCTATTTTCTGTTCTTGGGTTTCTTCCTGCGGCGGGGTAAAGTCTTGCTCTAGGTGAAATATTTCACAAGCCTTACTAAATTCTTTCTTAAATTCCTCTGCTAAGGTCTTTTTATCGCTCTTTCCGCTCTTATATCCATGCAAGTAGCCGATAAGGTCGAATATATCCCCGCTCCGTCTGCAGCTAAAGCACTTCCAGCGGCGCTTATCCCCAGCTATGCTAAAAGCCCCGCCTGTACTGTTTTTGTGGTCGGTTCCTTTGCACTCTGGAAAAGGGCATAGGTAAAAGGCTCTCTTGTCCGGGTCTCTGGTTGTTATGCTGTTCACATACTCCGGTAGTTTCTTCTGTAAATACTCTTTCTGCTCGTCCCGGTCTGATAGTATAATATCGTCCCATCCTTTAGGCTTGTTCATGGTCTGCCCTTCCTTTCTGCGGGCGGCTGTGCTATTATTATGTAAAGCTATAGCGCCCTCTCTGCTGTAGTTTTTTGGCGGCTTCTGCTGTGGTAGGTGGTAGCCGCCTTTTATAGTATATATACCGCCTGTTATGTGTATACTGTTATGTGTATACTTTCGGCGGGGCGGGCGGCGCTCCCCCGGCTCCTATAATGTCAAGCGCTTTCGGCGCTGTCAAGCTGCCGAAAAAAGCGCTATAAACAGTTTAGAACAGTTTAGAACAGTTTGAAAATTTACCGAAACCGCAAGCCCTTTGTTTTAAATGCTTCCGGCGGGTGGGTGCGGGTAGCACACTGTACTTTTGCGGGTAGCACACTGTACTTTATTGCGCCTTTTCTTCTAAAAGCAGTGCCCAGTTACCCCGGTAAGCACTACTTATAGGGGTGCGGGTAGCACACTGTACTTTTGCTATTCCTCGCTGTTTTCTTTCTTTTTGCCCTTGCGCTTTTTGATCTTATCGGCCTGTATAATGGTCTCAGCGTCTTTAAGGGCTTGTTTAGCTTGGGCTGCTTCTAACCGCTGCTGTTTATGCTCCAGCCGCTCGGTCTGGTCCGGTTCGTCTGGTATCAGCTTAAAGGTTATGTATAAGCCGCTCCATTTTCTGTAGTCATTGCTGCGGGTTTCCTGTATGGTAGCTTCTGCTAGTCCCTTTTTGCAGTATTGCCAGCTGAAAAGTCCAGCTGTCTGGATCTCGTTTAGCGCATCTTCCAAAGGATCTCTTATAAGTCTTACCCAGTGCCCCCGGTCGGTCTGCTGTACATACTCATAGCTGGGTATAATATCTGCAGAAAATGAAAGCAGGGTCTTTATGGATAATATTGTATTTGTCGGTTGTGGGTTGCCCTGGCTGTCTTTTCTCTTTCTGTTTCCATCATGGAAATAATGGTCTTGTAGCTTTATTGCGAGGTAAAAAGCTAGCGGCTTCTTCTGGCTACCCAGCATAAGGGTTTTGCTGCTGTACTGGCTCAAGGCCCCCGCATTAAGGTACGCTGCGTAAGGTTCACTTAGCTTAAAATATATCTTGTCTTGTTTTACGTTTACAGCATAATAGCCCCCGCCCACTTCCATATGTATAAAGGTGCCGTTTTTCGCTTTTATATCTAAGTGCTGGTGGGCTATAGCGGGTAACATTTCTTTTCTGAGCTGTCTGCTAAACTCTTTCCGGTTTCGGTCTGTCTGTGTTCGGCCTAAAATATTCATGGTATCTGTAAAGGGTAGCTCTACAAGGGTATTAAGTCCTGTGGTAGCTCTGTAAGGGTTGTTAGCAGAGAAAGCAAGCCTGAGCATTTCATTTATTTTCTGCTCGTCTATAGCAAGCCGCCCCTCAAAGGTTATCTTTGCGCTTTCAAACTCTTTTATAGATATTTCCCGGCTACCCTTTCCGGCGCTGATTGTTAAAAAGTCCTCAAGTCCAGCGGGGCGGGGTATAGCCATAAACTCTTTAGCGCCCTGCAGGAATTTGCTTAGTTCTTCCTGCTCTATTCCATTTTGTAAGTATTCGTAAATGGTCCGTAGGGCTTCTATTGTCTTACCTGCTATAGGATCCTCTATAAGATCTGGCCATACCTCAGCTGCTCCTATCAGCGCTTGCAGTATAAGTTTTAGTTTGTCGGCTGCTTCTGCGTCTGGGGCATCTTTTTGTAATGCTTTCTCCATCAGCCCTATAAATTCTCCATGGGTTAGCTGCTCGGCGCTCCCATCTTTATGGGTTATGGTTGCTATAGGGGTGGTGTTCTTTTTAAGCTCTTCAATAGCCAGCCGCTTACTTTCGTTGGTCGGGGTTTCTGTAAACGCTGTTACAGGTGGTACTTTTTTGCTCATTTATACGCCCTCTTTTTACTTCTGCTAATGTATCTTTGCGGAAGTTAGCCCTCAGGCCTTTTAAATGTATCCGGGTCTATGCCTAAAGCATCTTCTAAGTCTTTTCGGTAAATTTTCCACTGCCCTAACTTAGTTGCTTTCAGCTTGCCGGATCTGATCCACCTGTAAACAGTAAGCACATTTACCCCGGCTATATTGGCTACTTCTTGCGCTGTGTATCTCTCTTTCTGCTGTTCCATGCTCACTTATCCCCTTTTAAGTAGTTCTCAAAAATCCGGTTACAAAGTTCGTTTAAGCTGATCCCTTCAGCAGCTGCAGCGCTCTTAAGGTCGGCTGATACAGCAGGGGTAACAAGTAACTGTAAGCGGGCGCTCTTACTCTCTCTTACAAGTTTATACCCCTGCGGCACGGTGTAGCCCTCTGGGGCGCTGGTGGTTGGTGCTTCTGGCTCTTCTCTTATCCCGCTGATAAATGCCGCTGTAGGGGTGCTGAAGCTCTTTCTCTGGTTAGCCATGGCTGTTATTCTCCTTTCAGATCCTCTAATAGTTCTTCTACAAGCTCTGTGTAGTCCTTAGCCGCATTGCTGCGGGGTGCATAAGTAAAAATGTCTTGTTGTACTGCTTGGGCTTCTTTTAAGCTGATACATTCCCTTATAGGGGTGTGGTATACCTTTGTCCCCAGCTGCTCGGCTACTGCTTCTAGGTTGGCTTTCATGTCCTGCGATAATATAGCCCGCCCGCTGTACCGGGTAAGCACTACCCCATATATCTGTAGGTCCTTATTACAGTAGCGCTTTACCTGTTCTATAGTCTCAGCCAGTAGGCCTATACCCTGTAAGCTGTGTATTTCGGCCTGTGCGGGTATGATGGCCCCGGCTGCTGCGGTAAGTGCATTTACAGTAAGGATATTAAGGGCGGGTGGGGTATCTACTATGCAGAAGTCATAAAGGCCGCTGAGGGGCTGCAGTGCTTCTTTTAGTTTGTATTCTTTCCCGGTAGCTGTTATTATCGCATCTGCTGTAGCCAGTGCGGCGCTAGCTGGTATCAGATCCCACTTAGCTTTATGCTGTATTACCTTATCGGCGGTAGCTGCCCCGGTAAGCAGATCTATAGCGCTATAGCGGTGCCTTAGTTGGTCTGCAGCAAGGTCATATGTTAAGTTGGTCTGGCTGTCTAAGTCTACAAACAGTATCTTATATCCCCTGTGTGCAAGCCCTGCCCCTATTGCGTGAGCGGTAGCGGTCTTTCCTACCCCGCCCCGCCGGTTAACTACTGCTATTATCTTCATGTTTTCCCCCTGTGCGGTTATACGGCCTTCAGGGCTTTCATAAAAGCCGCCCTGCCCTCTGCGGTCTTCAGCTTATAGTTTCCGGCCTGTTGCTCTGCAAAGTCTGCCCTGGCTGAGCTCTTTTCCGGGTCTGCTTCTATAAGCTGCATAAAGTCGCTTATAAAGTCCATTTCTTCCGGGTTTAGTTTCTGTACAAGGTCTAAAAACTGCCGGTCTTGGTCCGTCCATGTGTCTGTGTTGTAAATGTCCTTTGCTCTTTCCATTGTTTTGCCCTCTCTTTCTGTTGTTTGGTTTCGGTTAGCGCTTCTCTATCGTGGTAGTTATCTGCCCCGGATCTATCCCCCTTTCTGCCGCCAGCAGCTCTTTTGTATTCTGTTCTTCTCCCGGAAAAGTGCCTTTTACTGTATATGCCGCCAGCTCTTTTCCGGTGCTGCTGTCTCTGAATACTTTCCATTCTTCCTTCATGGGTACCCTCACTTTCTAAATACTGCCGCTGCTATGGTATCTGCACATTTACTTTCAGCCCGGTTAAGGTTGTGTGCATACTTAAGGGTTGTGTTTATGCTCTTGTGCCTTGCATACTGTTGCGTTTCCTGTAAGGTATTCCCGCCCTGTAGGCTAAGGGTTATGCCGCTGTGTCTGAAGCTGTGGGCTGTGTATCGTGTACTGTCAAAACCGGCTTTTACAAGGTACCCTTTTACAATGCCGCTTATAGATCTGGTGGTAAGTCTGTTGCCCTGGCTGTTATGACTCAGAGAAGTAAATAACGGCTCTTTTGGGTCTGCAGCTTTCCGGGTCTTAAGGTAAGCTCTTATAGCGGCTTCTGTTTCCTCTGGTAGCTTTACATACTCTGTTTTGTCTTCCCGGCCTTTACCCTGCAGATACAGTACGCTTACCCCGCCGGCGGTAGCTATATCCTCAATGTTAGCCCGGTGTAGCTCAATGTCTCTTAAGGATCCTGTAAGCATTGCCGCCAGTATCGCATAGTCTCTAAGCCCCTGCTCGGTGGTCTGATCTGCCCCGCTAAGTACCTTCTTCAGCTGCTTAGGGGTAAGATAGTCTTTTTTAAATTCCCCGCTTACTTTAGCGCCCTTTATGTGGTCGGCTATATTCGGGTAAAGCCCCCGCTGTGCGGTCCAGCTAAAAAAGATCTTAAGGGCTTCTATGTAGTTCTGCACTGTTGTAGGTTTGCAGTAGGTCTTTAGTTGCTCTCGGTAAGCTATTACAGTTTCCCTCGTTGGGTTGTCTGTGCCCTGCTTCTGCAGATACTTAGCAAACTGCTTAATAGCGCTGCTGTAGGTCCTCACTGTAGCGGGTGAAGCGTCTAGGTAGGCTATGTAGTCCTCTAAAAGATCCTCGGTTATCTTCTGGGGTGCTTGCAGCGCTGCCGGGTCTCTTATCGTTAAGGTGCCGCCCATCTTGTGCTCCTCTCTTAAATGTAATTATCAAGTAAATACTGTGCTAAGTCCTCAATATTCTTATAGTGTTTGCGCTCCTGTGTGGCCTGTACAAACGCCCTGCCGATAAAGCCCCCGGCTACTGTGGAAAAGGCCGGGTACCCTTCCAGCGCTGTTATTATGTCCTGTGTGTTTTTGATCTCCCAGCCCCATTTAGTATTGCTGTCTTCTATTGTTAGTCCGTTGCCGCCTTTGTACATTCTCTTGCCCTCGCTTTCTGCTTATGTGCTGCTACTGCAGCTGCTATCAGTATAAGTATTATGTGTATAAAGGTCAATAGTTTTGTATAGTTTTGCATAGTTTGACTCTGTAAAAATAGCGGGTCCTCTCCCGCTGCGGTTTTAGTGCTTAAAATTTCGCTTTCTAAGGGGCTGAAGGTTTCCCCGTCCTATAAATATTAAGGGTCGGCGGTTCTCAGCGGCTCAGAAAGTGTTTTAAAAGCCGCTGTTATGCGAATTTCGCCCGCTGTATACTGTGCAAATTCCCCTTTTTATGGGGTTACAGTGTGGGACCCTTTCCCTACCAAAGGTACTACAGCCCCAGCCTTATAAACCGCCCTCTTGCTGCTCTAAAATCAGCTCTGTAAAAAACTCGTCTGGGTTGTTTTCTAGCGGTACTATTCTAGGGTTTATCTTCTTCCTGCGCGCTGAGTCTTCCCTATTACGCTGCAGCCAGCGTGCCCGGCTATTCTGATCTGATCGGCGGCTAAGGGTTTGCTTACCGCTTTTATTTATGTGCTGCTTGTGGCCTGTAAATGCTTCATTGTTTCGCATGGTTGCTCCCTTCTTGCAATGGATTTTCGAGAAAGAATGTACA
>JAEIGA010016226.1_pt1 | contig 11340 bp, 4 predicted proteins | sample 9270691 | NCBI WGS metagenome assembly JAEIGA01 (sample SAMN17057246, study PRJNA624740) | gut metagenome | biome: biome; isolation source: fecal sample | host: Bos grunniens | place: China: Xizang | collected 2019
CGACGACGGCAGCTACACCCTGACGCCCAGGCCCATCGTCCCCTTTACCGCGTTTTTGACCATGGCCGGTGACTACACCGTCACCGTCAGCATCGCCTCCGACCCCAGCATCACCGCCGTAGGTACCTTCACCATGGTTCCCCAGATTAGCGACTGGATTGAGCTGGCAGGTCTTGTGATCTCTATTCTTCTGCTGCTGTACCTGATTTACATTCTCTTCATCAAGTACAAATTCCCCAACCAGACCGTCCGCTACCAGGCCTACAAGCTGCGCTATGACGGCGGCGGTATTGAGCTCAACGACACATCGGTGCTTTCCTTAAGCCCCATGAAAAACATCTTCTCCCTGAAGCGGGCTTCGGAAACCACCTTCCGCGGTTTGACTTTGCAGGCAGGCCCGGACGGAATGATCCTTGTCACCGGTAAATCCATCGCCAAGAAGGTCAGCCATTATAAAGCTTCCAGCATGGATCCCAAGCTGGCGCTGAGATCCATCGCCGACTCCATGCAATCCACCTCCCGCACCCGCGGCGGCAAAACCGAACGCACCGCTGGCGACCAGCCCTTATCCAAACAGCGACCCGTTTACTTCCGCTCTAACGAGACAGACAAAACCATCTGGTGTCTGTATCTGATGAAATAACCCGCGCACCCCCTATTGACCGAACAAACACACCGAACATTAAAGAAAGAAAGGTAGAAAATATCATGGCAATGCATAAAGTTCCTACCCTGGTTCTGGGTATCGGCGGTATCGGCTGCCGCATCGCAGCAAACATCAGCGATCTGCTCACTCCTGAAGCACGGGAGCGCGTGGGTATCGTAGGTATCGACACCAACGTCAACGACCTGAGCGTGGTTGCCGCCCGTGGCGTGCGCACCATCCAGACCAGCGACGACCGCAGCGTCGGCGAATACCTGATGCACAATCCCCAGCACCTGCCCTGGTTCCCCCTGAATGCCTTTACCGCCTCCAAGAGCCTGCTCAACGGCGCAGGTCAGATCCGTGCGGTTTCCCGTCTGGGCGCTCTGGCTACCGAAGAAAAGGGCGGCTTTATCCCCATCAAAGAAGAGATCCAGCGTATCCGTGCCAACCGCGGCGACAGCAGCAACGGCAACCTCACCGTCATGGTGGTCGGCTCCATCACCGGTGGTACCGGCGCAGGTCTGTTCCTGCAGCTTCCTTACTATGTCCGCAAGATCATGCGTGACGAATCCGGTCTGAAGAACATCATCATCCGCGGTATGTTCGTCGGTCCCGACCTGACCGCAGATGTGCAGCCCTCCGATATCAATAAGAAAGCTGTTCGCGTCAACGGCTACTCCTGCATCAAGGAGCTCAATGCCATGTACATGCGTCAGCTCTCCTCTCAGAACCTGAGCAACCTGAAGATCGACTTCTACGCTCCCACCACCGAAACCGAGAAGCGGGGTATCATCGATAATATCCGCAATGCCTGGAGTGACCTGGAAGAAGACAGCGGCTACTCCCTGGAGGCCGTAGGCGCCGACGCACAGATCATCGCCCAGGGCAACCCCGACATCCCCTACGATTATCTGTATCTGGTGGAAGGCAGCAACGCAGACGGCGGCATCGGCACCGCACCTCTGAGCAGCGTGGAGCATCTGGTGGCCCGCATGGTCCACACCCTGATGTTCACGCCCGTTTCCAACAACGCACTGTCCGTCGAAGATAATATGATCCTGCAGGATGCCGCCAGCAAGGGCATGAACCGCTACTCCAGCGCCGGTTTGACCCGTCTGGTATACCCTCTGGATCTGGCAAGAGAATATGTCACCCTTTGTACCGTCCGGGATCTGGTGCAGAACGAATGGATGACCCTGGACAACAGCTTCCAGGATCAGGTGGCAGAAGCCCGCTCCCGTCAGCGCACCGACGGCCGGGTGGAGATCCCCCAGATGAAGAAATCCTATCCGGATCTGTTCCGGGCTCAGGTCAAGGGCGAGGGTTCTCTGGGTAAGCTCTATCCCGAAGCCTTCATCGTCACCCCCGAAAACGAAGAAGTTAGCCGTGCCGTCAGATATATGGACCACCTTAAGGATCTGGTTCAGAATATCATGAACAGCGACGACGTAAGGGAAGCTGCCGAAAGCTGCGGCCTGAAAGAGCCTGACATGGAAACCTACGACAGCGCCCTTTCCGAGATCAGCCGTGTATACAACGCGCTGGAAGAGTACGCAAAGCTGGCAAAGCGTCTGGCCACCGATAAGCCCGCAGAGCTGGCAAACGCCCTCTTCCCCCCCAGCTGGCAGAGCATGCGTCAGCACAAGGATGTTTCTTACAACATCTACCAGCTGCTGCACAACGTGCATCCCATCACCGCCCGCTTCCTGTGCTACGATCTGATCCAGCAGCTGGAAAGCAAGATCCAGTTCCTGGACAGCAAGGTCAAGAACACCCAGCTGGACGATTATCTGGAAGAGGACTTCGACCTGAAGGACGACAATGTCAAGACCGCCGACCAGGCTGTCCGCAAGCTTCAGGAAAAGACCATCCCCGTCCTGGGCAACCTGGTCAGCCAGGCCAATAAGCTCAAGAAGATCCGCACCACCCTCTATAACGTCACCGCATCCCAGAAAGAACTGATCGATGATTACCTGCGCGACAGCCTGACTCTGTCCGTCAGCCGTGTTCTGCTGGGCAGAGTGGAGCGTCTGGCCGAAAACTACGACGCTTTCTTCAAGAATATCGACGTCATGATCCAGGAGAACCACGAGCGGATCGAAAGACTGGAAAACATCAACCTGCCTCTGGGTCAGTTGGGTGTTTACTGCTCCAAGGATGCTTTCCGCATGATCGCGGCAGAGTATCAGAACACCGTGGACAACGCCCTGTCCCCCGCCACCAAGACCGCTATTTTCGAAAACCTCTTCAAGGTGCTGGCAGATGACTTTGTCAACGATGCCAAGATCGAAACCGAGCGCCAGAAGGCTGCCCGGGCCGCCAAGAAGGCCAAGACCCTCAACGGCATCTTCTCCATCGCCGTTGTGGACACCATCCGCACCGAGGTCATTAAGAAGGGCGCAGGCATTGTGGATATGAATGTCCATGAGGCTCTGAACCGGCAGTTCGAGCTGGAAGCTCCCGAACTGGATGATTTCACCGTTTATCTGCAGGATCTGGTTCGCAAGGCTATGAAGATGGCCGCACCCATGATCGCCACCACCGGCAATGCCGCTGTGGAAAACACCGCCACCGCTTATATTGCCATGCACCCCGACTGCGCCGCTATGGAAATGGGCAAGCCCAATGTGGGTGCCACCCAGACTCTGTATGCCCCCAATGCCTCCGCAGAGACCGGCAACACCAAGGTCACCGTCCTGCTGGACGATGCCTTCTCTCCCTACGAGATCTCCTGCTTCCGGGCAAAGTACAAGTTCTCCGTGGAAGATCTGACCAAGTACGGCCCCAGCTCCGCCAACGCAGTGGCTTATCGCGAACGTGTGTCCAGCCTGGGCAAGAGCCCCGTATTCACCGGCAACCCGGACGACGGTCTGACCGTCATCAATCCCCACCTGGACCGCTACTGGCACGAGGAAGCTTACCTGCCTGAGCTTTACAAGAGCGAGCAGGACAGAAACAAGCTGGATCTGACCAAGGCCTTTATCTACGCTATGGGTCTGGATCTGGTGGAAGTTATGGCGGACGAGAACACCTTGGACGAAGAAGGTCACAGCCGCCGCACCTGGTACTATGAGACCGGCCGCGGTTATGCCCCCGTCAAGATCCGCAACAGCCACATTGGCAGCAGCTACAACGATTTTTACAATGCCCTGCCCTACAACTCCCGCATCAAGCGCTTCATCCTCTCCGTTGCCAAGTACACCCTGAAGTCCACCAAGGGTTACCATTCCGCGGAAGAGCATTTTGAAAATATCCTCAATCACGAATTTATTGAAGATCTGATTTACAGCAGCGTCAACGAAAACGGCAATTCCGACAAGAACATGCTGGACATCCTGCTGGATATGCGCAACGGTATGACTCCGGATGCCTGGGGTATGCTGTTTATCGGCCTGCGTGAGGTTCTGTGGGAGTACTGCGCCTGCATGTTCGACGGCAACGAGCGTATGGTCAACAACACCGTCAGAACCGTTCTGGACAAGATGCTGGAAAACTCCTCCATCGCCAACAAGTCTCCTCTGAACTACAACGAGAACGAGCTGAAGAAGCAGGTTGAAAGCCTGAAGAAAGCCACCTATAAGCGTAACTGATAGGGAAAGAAATACATAGAAAGGACTCTCTATTATGGAGAATTGCTTTCGTTTTCTGATCAATGTTGATCAGTGCCTGAATATGTCTTATTTCGACATATTCTTCTACAAGCTGGCCAGCCAGCACAAATTTCATATGAGTTCCGTCCAGATGTTTGGAGACGCCGCGCAGAATTCTCTGCGCGGTGCCGCCAACGACATCCGTATGTATTTGGACAAATACCCCTATCATGTGGGAGATTATCAGATCGTTGTGGCTATGCGCGCAACCTTCAGCGGCCCCGATGCCGATTGGGGCAATACGCTGCTGTGCCGCCTGCTGACCCTGGATCACGAGCTTCGCAATGCCCGCATTCTGATCAACTCCCGGGAGCAGACAGAAAAGGCATTGAACCTGATCATGCTCTATGATGTGGACTATTCCTCCAATCTTCCGGAGCTGGGCAGCTATATGCGTTCCGGCCGGCTGCAGCAGGATTGCGCCCGGCTGCTGCGGGAGCTCTCCGCTTCCGAAGCGGTTCTCTCCATCGACGCTTTGGAGCAGGCCCTCGGCGCCTATTGCCGCAAGCCCAATCATGATGTGGCCGCGGCAGAGCTGCTGCGTGACTTCTTCCAGATCCGCCGCAAAAGCCACGATCAGATCTCTGCCATGGCAGAGCACGTGGACACCATGGACGACAGCAGCGCCGTTTCTGAGCTACTGTCTCTGGACCTTGCCAAATTCGTCCGGGATCGTCTGTTCAACATGCAGCTTTTTGAGCAGCAGGTTGACCGCAACAACCGCCGCCAGCAGACCCTCGCTTTGCTGCGGGTGGTAGAGTTCATCAACATGGACACCAAGCTGCCGGAAGAGATCCTGGGTCAGACCATCACGGTCTCTTTGGCCCAGCGCTGCGCCACCAACTGGCAGAAGATCTGGAAGGACACCACCCTGGAGCAGCGCTATGCGGATATGCTGCGCAGCTACCAGCGCCGGCTTAACCACGCCGCAACGGAGCTGGAGACCCATTCCCTTTCCTCTGTGACCACCGGCAACCTGCCGGAGGAGGAAATCCCCAAGGACGATGCCATCGTCTGCGAAAACGGCATCTTCTCCGACGGCGACCCCATGCAGCAGAAGAACAATCTGCAGGGCATTTTTGAGCATGTTCTGAGCCGAAACTTCTCTCTGCGCACCATCCAGGCCGATTGGGAGCAGGCTTACACCAGCTGCAAGCACCTTCTGGAAACCATGGAGTACGCACTGGAAACCTACGCCGGCAATTTGAGCCGCCAGTATGCCGCCGCCCTGGATAAGCGCAAAAAAGATGCCACCGTCTGGCAAAAAACCGTCTATTTCTCCACCCCGGAAACCCAAAGCGACATCGTCCGTTTGGCCCACGAACGGGACCAGCGGCTTTTGCAGTTAAAGGCGCCCCGCATGAATCCCTCCCTGAATTTCCAGGATCAGCTGAACATGGAAAATTCTCTGGAGCAGGAAAATCTGCTGGTGCGGCATTACATCCGCAGCCTCAGCGCCATCACCGCCGGCAACTTCCTGCTTTTGCTGGTCATCTGCCTGGCGGCATGCATCGGCCACTACTCCTTCCTGCAGACCTACGTATTCCAGGGTTTAAGCAGCGTTGCTTGTTACCTTGTCTATGCAGCCGCGGCCTTTGTGTTCATGCTGCTGTGCTGGCTGCTGCCCTACAATTATTTCCGGAAAAAGCTAAAAGCCTGCATTTCCCGGTTTAAGACCGCCGCGGAAACCTTTATCAACGGTTATTACGAAAAGGCCCGCCACTTCGGCACCTACATCAACCTGCTCAACCAACTCGATTACATCACCCGCTACCACCGTTTGCTGTGCCGGGCGGATCAGACCACCCACAGACTCTCTCAGGGATATCTGTGGCACAAGGTGCAGATTCGTAATCACTTGATGCGGTTGACATTTTTCCAGGGTCTGATCGATCTGGGTGTTTCCTCTGAAGAGGAATTCGACTGCGCTTTGCCCGATATGAACGGCGCTCAGGTCAGCGACTACATCGACAGCCAGGTCTACTGGCCTTAACACAGGAGGACACAGCTCATGAAAATACTGTATTTCGCACTGTTCCTTCTGGTTGCGGCTTTGTTATTTGTCCTGCTGAACCGGCTGGTTCGGAAACTGACATACCCGCTGTCCAAGCGGTTCCTGCACTGCCGGATCATCCCCATTGTCTTTGTGGTTCTGCTGGCAGCCACCAACGTTTATACCATCTCCCATCCCCTGCAGCTGCTGGATAAGATCATTAACTCCTCTCAGGCAGCGCCTTTCCTGAGTTTTGCGCTGCCCAACCGGGCCTATGAACTGGAATATATGCTTCTGGTTCTTTTGGGTCTGAATCTGGCGGTTATGGGACTGTTGATTTTGGTGATCTCCATCGTCAAGCTGATTTTTATGAAGAAGCAGGAGTTCATCGACATTGACGACTACTACGGAATCGGAAAAGTTCTGCATTTCCCCTGGCTGCTGATCCGTGGCCTTTACGAAGAGGAAGACGGCAGCATTCGCCTCAGCGGAAAGGGTATCACCCTGGGCATCTGGGTCAAGGGCTTCAAGTGGGCCTTTGTCATCCTTTGGATCGCCGAGACCCTGGGCATCGCCCTGTCGATTCTGTGGGGTAAGGAAAGCTGGAATGAATTCCTTCTGACCGTTACCAAAAGCTGGTATATGCTGCCTATGGCCAGCTTCCAGCTGCTGCAGCAGGTGCAGTTCCTTCTGGAGGATCTCACCGATGAAGAAGCCGGCACCACCGGCTCTGCCGATATCGAAGAGCGTCAGTGCGGTTCCATCCCCCAGCTGATGGATGCCTACCGGCAGATCCTCGGCAACTCCGAAGCGCTGCTTCTGAGCGATATCAAGAACAATATGCTTCTGCGGGACGGCCTTGGCAGCAATGACCTGGGCAACCAGCAGATCGAAGACTGCAGCCAGCCGGATGTGCTGAATGTGATCACCAATCAGCTGCAGCAGTGCGGTGTTCAGCAGCGTGAGCAATACCAGAACGCGCTGGTAGAACTGCTGAACGGCCGTTCCATCAACCTGTGCGACCAGTGCGAAGGACGCTTCCTTCCCTATCTGTGCGCTTATGTGAACTACTACATGTCCCAGGGCCGCACGGTTCTGATGCTCTGCCGGGATCGCAAACGGGCGGAGGTTCTTTGCGAAGCCGTAAATCAGCAAATGCACCGGCTCAACAGCCTTTACAGCATCTGGAACATCAGCACCCTGGACGGCGCGGAAAACAACAGCAACCTCAGCATGCTCATCTGCTCGGTGAGCGATTTCCTGAATTATCACGTGTTTGAGAAGCGGCAGGACTTTGCCGAGGATCTCTTCTGCACGATCCTGGCTGACAGCGTGGATCTGCTGTCGGAAAACCGTCTGTGCACAGAGCGGTTGTTCGGCACCCTCCGCGGCAAGGCCGATGATTGCCAGTACATCCTCTTCTCCGACATCAATAACGATGCCCTGCGTACAACTTCCGAGCAGGCCATCTTGCAGGAAGTGATTCCTTTCAGCGACGATACCACCTGCGGCCCCAATGCGGGCGTCATGGTATGGGGCGAGGAAAGCTACTACCGCCTGCAGCTGAAAATCGGCATCGGCAGCCAGATGTCCCCCTACATGGGCGCCGCGCTGCCTCTGGCGCTGATCGCTGTGAAGTACGACTTCCCCCGGGTCTATCTGATCGGACGGGATTCTCACGGTGTCTTCTCCTTTAACGATATTCTTTCCATGAGCACCAAGGATGTGGCCAAGTTCGTAGGAAAGAACATCAACCTGAAGAGCCTGATCCGGTATCAGCTGGATGAGGCGCTGCAGAAGCAGGATCTGTCTGTGACCGTTGTGTACGACACGGATCACAACTTCCTGAACACCCTCATGTTCTGGCAGAAGTACGCCGGCACCCAGGGCTCTTTGCTGCATATCATCTCCCCGGCCTATGCCCTGCGGGAATACTTCGCCGCCAACTACCACGAAAAGCACTTTGACCTGAAAAATACGGATTTCAACGCTCTGATCCCCCATTTCCTGGGCACCAAGACCAGCCATATGTTTGTGCTGCTGGTTTTGATGTGCGGCAAGGGTCTGACGGAGAAGGAGCTGATGGACAAGTCCAAGGAATACGGCTGGTCCTACGCAACTGTGGATCAGTTGCTCTACGATTGTCTGAAAACCGTACTGGCCCTGGACGAGATCCACGGCGTGTACGAGTGCTTCCACTTTGAGGAGGAGAAGATCTTCCGGGAAGATCTGGGCAAGTTTGAGATCAACACCCGCATCACCCTGATTGACTCCACCATCTGCAACCGGCTGAGCAAGCTCTCCGGCTACGCCAGCCTGATTTCCAAAAACAACCAGTCCCAGGCTCTGAGCGTTCTTTCCGGCAACATTTATAACTACTACCTCCAGCAGCAGATCATCCCCGTCAACGGATATCTGTACGAGGTGCAGTCTGTTTGTGACGGAAATGTCCACGCAGAGCAGGTACTGCCCCAAAACATCCCCAGCTACACCCAGATCTGCGACTTCACCTTCGAAGACTACTGTCCCACCGACCGGAGTCTGGACATCGGCTGCATGAATTTGCGTATCTGCACCGCCGATATTCAGCGCCGGATCCTGGGCTATGTGGCCTGCAACCGGGGCAATCACTTCTCCGGTGACAGCGATTTCTCCGTCAACCGTATCGGCGAAGACATCCGCATGAACGTCAATTGCGCAAACATTCTGGAGATCAACATCCGCAAAACAGAATTCGGCGATCAGGCATACAACGCAGCCCGGCTGTTTGCTTACATGATCCAGGACTTTGCCAAGACCTTGTTCCCCGCCACCTATCAAAACCTCTTTGCGGTGATCCCCTTCGGATGGGATCTGGGTTTGCCGCAGCGGGTCCTTTCCGCCGGCGCGGACGCGCCGCTGTTTGATTTGGTTTGCAGCCTGATCCCCAACCTCAATAACGCGCCGGTATCCGATCCGGAGTTTGTCACCATCTATGTGGCAGAATGCAGCTGCATTGAGTTCGGTATGGTTCAGATGCTGTTTAACCGCTACAAGAAAGTCATGTCCATGCTGCGTGAATACCTGAGCTGGTATCTGGAATCCAACAGCGCCCAGGAAGGTGAAGCACCCCGGACCGCCGGTCGTTATCTGCATTTCGGTGCGGACAGCATTCCCGGTGTCTTCGCGCCGGAGGCACTGCTGAACCTTTGCCGTAAGGTGGCGCCGGAAGCCGAGCCCGCTACGGAGAATGTGGCGGATGTCCCCAACGCTCAGGCTGAGCGCTGCACCTTCTGCGGTCGTCCCACCATGTTCCCCGTTGTTCTGGCAGACGGACGGCAGATGTGCCTGCACTGCAAGGACCATCAGCTGACCCAAAAAGACGAGATCAAAACCCTCTTTACCCAGACGGTCCAGTACATCACCGAAGGTTATCAGATCTCTCTTCCCAAAAACATGCACATCCGCTTCCAGTCGGCAACCGCCATCGCCAAGGAAGCCGGCAATGTGGACGGCGGACGTATCCTTGGTTTCTACAACTCCGGCAATCATCAGCTTTGGCTGGAAGCACGGGGTCCCAAGATTGCCATGCAGAGCACTCTGATCCACGAGCTGACCCACGCATGGCAGTTCCATAACAGCGATTTCATCCAGAGACTGCAAAAGCTGCTTCAGCAGTATCCCAAGAAGGAACGGGCGCTGATCCGCTTGCTGATTCTGGAAGGTCACTCGGTTTACATGGAAGTGGAAACCATGCGAAGAATGCACGAGGAATCCTACGCCGACAGAATCCACGCTGCCTATATGCAGCGGCAAGATGAGTACGGCACCGGTTACCGGCTGGTGCGGGATTATCTCATCGAGAAGAGCGGCCAGGGCAGCCATATGACTCCCTACCATGCCATGATCCAGCTGCTGCAGGATCTAATCGACGGGAAAGTGGTGATTAAGTGAAACGATATGTAAAGTGGATATCTTTCCTGCTGGCGTTGACGACGCTGCTGCTGTGCGCCGGCTGCGGCGCTCAGGTGCCCAGCATTATGGACAGCGGCGCCGATGCCTTTGCCGCCGGCAAGCAGGAAGACAGCTACTACCTGAAAAATTCCGGTCTTCTGCTGGATGAGCTGATCGACAAATACTCCGGCTCCTACTACATCCCCTCCAGCTACCAGATCGATGTAGACGATATCGATCCTCCGGATCCTACGCAGCCCCCGGACCCCACCCAGGACCCGGATCCTTCCGATGTTCCGGACGTTACCACCCCCGATCCGGATCCCACAGACCCGTCGGATCCCACGGAGGATTCCACCGAACCCACGGAAGACCCCATACCTGCCGTTCCCACGGTATCTTGCTGGGATGATTTCCTGGATCTGTGCTACGAAGCTTACATCAACACAGAAGAGAATATCACCTTCGAAACCACTGGTGGCTACAGCCTGGATATGTATACGGATCTTAACGATGCCTTCCAGGAGCTTCAGCGTAAAGACGCCATTCTGGCCAGCAGCTATATTAAGGAGTGGTGGTGGGGCAACAACGGAACCTCCTATTCCATCGATATCATCTATCTGATGGATGTTGCCACCATCCAGGCCATGCGGGAGGAAACCCCGGCTCTGGTAGAGGCTGCCGTAGCGCAGATCGATACCGCCGGCAAGAGCGACTATGAGATCGTCTGCGCTGTAAACGAGTATCTGTGCGATACCGTCTACTATCCCCCCGACGAGCCTTACGCACCCGTAACCCACATGGCTTACGGTGCTTTGAAAAACGGCGTTGCTGTGTGCGAAGGCTACACCTGCGCCGCAAAGCTGATGCTGAACCGGCTGGGTATCCGCTGCGATATTCAGATCGGCGATTGCACCAACGGCGGTGCTCACGCCTGGAACCTGGTAGAGCTGGACGGCCAGTGGTACCAGATGGACGTGACCTGGAACGACGGCGGCAACCGGACAGAATTCCTGCTGGTAAGCGACGATTATATGAAAAAGAGCCGTACCTGGGACGAATCCAAGTATCCTTCCTGCCCCAGTATGTACGATCACGGCTAATTCTCCCTGCAAATC
>JAEIGA010016227.1_pt1 | contig 11340 bp, 7 predicted proteins | sample 9270691 | NCBI WGS metagenome assembly JAEIGA01 (sample SAMN17057246, study PRJNA624740) | gut metagenome | biome: biome; isolation source: fecal sample | host: Bos grunniens | place: China: Xizang | collected 2019
CACGACCTGAGTTTCTTGAGTGACCGTAATCACAGGTACGGCTGGCTCAAGCGCCACTACCGCCACCATAAACTCCGTCGCGCCCTGAAGAAGGCCAAAAGCATCGTAGCCAAGAACCCCAAGGTCGCGACAGATATAGTCCGTTATTATTTCGTTCCGAAGGACAGGATCACCATCCAGGACTGATGCCTACTCCTTCTTCAATGTGATCATGATCACTCCGCCGCCGGCACGGTTGCCATAAATCGACGCCGAACCGTCCTTGATCACCTCAACTGACTCCACCTGGCTAGGCAACACACTGTCAAAGTTCGGAACCTCGATTCCGTCAATCATAAGCAGAGGATCGGTAGCATCAGAGTTTGTACTTATGCCCCTGATGACATATCTTGCCGATTCGCCGTCCTTGTGCACCATAACTCCCGGTACACGTCCCTGAATATAATCAGCGATGCTTGAATAGCTGGAAATATCGTTTTTTGAAACCTTCTTGCGCGTAACAGCAGAAGTAAGTTCATCCTTCTTGGTATATCCGTAACCTACATTCACGGATTCGTTCTCGGACATCCTCATGATGGTCATGAGCGAATCCTTGATCGCACGTTCCTTTCTTCTCTGTTCCTTGCGGGCCTGACGCTCCGCCTTCTTGTCCTGCGCGTCGACCGGCGCCGAAACTGCCAGCACCATGATCGATGCGATGATGATTGTAAAGATTCTTTTCATCGGTTATCAGTTTTTAAGATAATACGTTACTGAAGTGACCACACGCACCTTCTTGATGTAAGGGGTGTTGCTGTCACGGTTTTCTATTGTAAATGTGCCTTGATTGGCAGTCTTGATCTTACCCAGCCTGCTGTCGGAGTCCTTGGCGAACTTCTCGGCTGCCTCACGAGCGTTGCGGGTCGCCTCCTCGATCATCTCCGGCTTGATGTCGTTCAGACCTTCATACTTGAACTCTACAGGATTCTCCCAGTCGTTTCCACCCCCTGTCACTATGCCCTTCTTCAGAAGGTCCGCCTGCTCCGACATCAGCGCAAGCACTGCATCCACATCCGACGTATATACGGTTATCACATTCTTGGCAATGAAACGATATGCTCTGTCGTTGCTGCCGTATTCTGTGGCATATTTGTCGGAAATCTCAGGTACTGAAACAGTTATCTCGGCATCTTCGATTCCGCCCTCCTTCAGGAAGGAGATGATTTCAGCGTTGTTTCTGTCGGTCTGGTCATAGACTGACTGGATGTCGTTTGCCATGACCCTGTACACAACCGGCCAGATGACCTTGTCGGCCTTGACTTCCTTCTCGCACAGGCCCTTCACATTGACAGTACGGTCGAACGAGCGGAAACGGTCCACCGCCCTCGGCATCATCAAGCCGAGAACCACGAGACCCACCATTATGAACAGGCCGCTATAGAATTTACCCTTATCCATAAAATTATTCAATAATAGCCATAAATATAGCAAAAATCACACTAAATTTGTGTGAATAACCCCACAATTTATCAAAAATGAAGACTTCATTCAAAGTTTTTGCCCTGCTTTGCGCATTTTCTGCTCTTTTTGATGCATCAGCACAGCAGCCATCTCAGTCATGGAACCCGGACAAAGGAACCCACTACATCAATCCTGTAATCAACGCCGATTACTCCGACCCTGATGTCTGCCGAGTAGGCAACGACTATTATATGACATCATCTTCATTCGGAAGTTTACCCGGACTTCAGATTCTTCATTCTACAGACCTCGTGAACTGGGAGATCATCGGCGCCGCACTTACCGACTATCCCGGACCGAACTGGTCGGACGAAAGCGAATGGGAAATCATCGGACAGAACCTCGACATAACGGAAGCCGACGTCCCAGGCCCGCTCGAGTGGCGTACGAAGCCTCAGCACGGAATGGGAGTATATGCTCCATCCATCAGATATCATGACGGTGAATTCTACATCTACTGCGGCGACCCTGACCGAGGAATATTCATGGTGAAGACAAAGGATCCGCGCGGCAGATGGGACGACCCCGTGTGGGTAGTCAAGGCAAAGGGATACATCGATCCATGTCCGTTCTGGGATGAGGACGGAAAGGCCTACATATCCCATGCAAGCGCAGGCAGCCGCGCAGGCAACAAGAGCGTGATCTTCGTGGCCCCGATGTCTCCAGACGGCACCAGGCTTCTGGGCAGAAGCCGTATCGTATATGACGGACATGAGGCAAACCCTACCATCGAAGGCACCAAATTCTACAAGAAGGACGGCAAATATTATATTTTCGCACCGGCAGGAGGCGTTCCTACGGGATGGCAGACCATCCTCCGTTCAGACAGTCCGTTCGGACCATTCGAGGAAAGGATAGTTCTTGCTCAGGGCGAGACTTCGGTCAACGGTCCTCATCAGGGAGCATGGGTGGACACACCTGGCGGAGAGCATTGGTTCCTCCACTTTCAGGACAAGGGCGCATACGGACGCGTAGTGCACATGCAGCCGATGACATGGACGGAAGACGGATGGCCGGTGATCGGAGAAGACAAGGACGGTGACGGAACAGGCGAGCCGGTCATGCGCTACCGCAAGCCTGACCTCAAGAGTTCCGGCATATTCCAGCCTTCGGAAAGCGACACTTTCTCGTCGGTTGAAATGGGCCTTCAGTGGCAGTGGCAGGGCGTTCCGTCCCCATATTGGTATTATATCGACGCAGCAGCGAAAGAGACCCACACAAACGGTGTCGGTTCACTCAGGCTCTACTCCGTAGATCAGGCAGAAGGATGGAGAAACCTTTGGGACTCCCCTAACCTTCTCCTTCAGAAGACGCCTGCAGACAGGTTCACAGCGACGGCAAAGGTACGCTTCGTGCCTAATCCGGAACTCACCGAAAGAGGAGAATCATGCGGATTCGTGCTCATGGGCCAGAGTTACGCTACGCTGAAACTCGTGGATACTGCTGAAGGTACAGTACTTCAGTATGTCGAGTGCAACGGCGCATCAAGAGGCAGCAAGGAGAAGGTCGTGGCTCAGGTAAGCCTTGATTCAGAGCCAATGCCTGCCCCATATTCAAGCAGATTCATGACAAGGAAGGTGGAATCCGGCTCTCCTCTGGGATATGTGGCTACAGATGTTTTCCTTCGCATAAAGGTAGAGCCGAGAGAGCGCAAGGGCAACGTCCCTGACCTTACTGCGACATTCTGGTACAGCCTCGACGGCAGGAAGTGGACACAAATGAAAGACGCATCCCTTTCCGGAAAGGACGCGTCATTCATCGGAAAAGCCGGCACATGGATCGGCGCCAAGTTCGGCTTCTATTGCAACCGCCTGTCATTCAAGAACGACAGCGGATGGATGCAGGTCGACTGGATTACCGTCACCGAATAATCCTGCAACGGCATTACTTGTTCTTCACACAGCGGATAGAAGCACCGGAGAGGAAGCCGGCGAAGGCAACGGTTACCTTTTCGTTGGTTGCATTGTAGGTCGGCATCATGTAGTAGTACTGGATGTTCTTCAGGCTGCCGTCAGTGTTTGTGCTGGTCTGATACAGGCTTGAACCGATGAGGTATGATATCACGCCGTAGATATCGTTATAGTTTGTGACGGTGAAACTTCCCTTTGCTGTGGTGCTGGTCTTGTTTCTCATGCTTGCAAACTGCCACTCGAAGCCTGCCTCCTTGAGGGTAGTGAGGCTTGCGCCCTTGATTGCAGGGTCGTAATAAACTCCGTCAGGATTGACCATGGCGGAATTAGAGCAGTGGCCAACGAGGCCTGTCATCTCCGCTACCGTAGGGATGTGCCAGCCTGGAGGGCAGATGCCCTGGGTACCTTCGAAGGTTGCGGCGTTTTCTGCCGTTACGGACTCGACACCGAAGGCTGTCGCTGCATCATAGAGAAGGCCGAGAGACTCTGCGAGAGCGGGATCCGAAACCTTTTCTGCATTTGCTGCCGGATACCATATGCCTGCATCCACTGCCGCATCAGTAGAAACGGTACGTCCGCGAGGGATGAAACGGAGGTTCTGAGCCATCCATGTGTTGCCGTCAGCAAGAGTTACGGTATTGTAGCGTACACCGTCATATACGAAATAGCCATCATACTCCTCAAAATCCACAGGAAGGTCTTCCGAAGAAGAACCGCCTTCAAAGTCTATCTCGCCTTCGTCTGTCCAGTTCTCGATCTCGCCCGAAGCACTTACGACCACCTTGCCAGGAAGGACTCTTGCATTGATTGTGTACTGACCGCCAGACTTGAGGGTCATTGCAGCAAGAGGCTGAGTAAGGACGGTCTTGTCAGAAAGGGTGATCACGACGCTCATGGCCTCGGAATGAGGGATCACGATAGCCTGCCATGTCTTGCCGGCAACTGCCTCATAAGCCATTACCGGATCAGGTTCTTCTTCAGTAAGAGGACCTTCGAAATCGGTCAATGTCATATTGACGAGGTCGAATCCCGTTGCTTTAGGAGTACCGTCGATGCCGACGCTAACGATTTCCGCTCCAGACTGGTTCTCGACATTGACTACAAGCTTTGTCATCATATGCTTGAACACCATGGACACTGAATTCGGAGTCGGGAGAACGCCTTTCTTCGACGCCGCCATGAAATCTGCCTTGCCGATGCCTGCGGTCTGGTCGTAGAAGGTGAAATATGATTCAGGGACACCTGCAGATGTATAAGGATAATATGCATGAAGGTCTGCCTTCGTGTAGATGTCGGCATACCATTCAAGGTCGCCTGAGAAGACCTCATCAGCAAAGGTAAGGCACTCATTGTCAGCATAATATTCAACAGAACCATCTGCAATCACCGTAAGACCGATCTGGTCTCCTGCTTCGAAATTCACTTCAGTAGCCTTGGTGATGACCGGCTCGACTGTAAGTCTTCCCGGAAGCACCTCCGGTTCCGCCGTACGGTTACATGCTGCTGCAGCAAGGACTGCCAGCGCGAGTAATGATAATGACTTTTTCATGATTGTATCGTTTTATATTGTTTTCTAGAAATTGTATCCGAACTTCAATGTCGCGGCAAAGCGCTGCGGATCATCGATATGTTTCAGCCTGTAAGCCTTTGTCGAAACAAGGTCAGCCTCGAGATAAAGTCCGTTCAGGAAACTGTACCTGAGCATGATCTCTGCACGGAAACGAGTCGCTGTCCGATATTCCATCTGTCTGTCATACCAGTCCTGAAGCCTGACAGGAACCGATTGCACTCCGGACTCGGAAGAGGCCATCCTTTCCGACTCGGAAAGCCATCCGGCACCGTATGTTCCCTTTGCACCAAGGTCGAATCTTCCATAGTGGAAGACGAACTCGAGATATGCCGCAAAGTCCTTCAATGTTTGTGCATGTACATAAGGATACACTTGTGAAGCCACGCCTTCATGCATTCCGAAATCCACTCCAGCCCTCATGTCCATGGCTTCATGCAGCATCTCATATTCCGGTGCAATATGCCATGAAGACTTGGACATAATCCTGTTGGAACCGTGGTTCAGGACAGTGGTGATTCCGTTGACACTGACTTTCTCCAGTACAGATTCATCGGTTGCCAGGCGCTTCCAGTCGAGATCGAGACGGATGTTGTGTTCCCTTGGACCGTCTCCCCATCTGTAACGCAGCTGTGAAGCCATCGTCATGCCCGGGAACTCGAACCATATGTATTCTTTTTCTCCTGCAGAGCCGTTTGTGCCAAGGATTTCAAAGTCGGCAAAAAGCCCTTCATACTGCATCTGGACCGCTCCTCCGTATGAATATTCCCTTAAAGGAAGGCCGTTCACTCCCACTCCCGGCTCCTGAAGATGCACTCCGCTTCCTGTCCACACCTGACGGACACCGTACATCAGGCCCTTGTCAAGGAAGGCATAGTACGAGGATTCCGCTGTTCCGACCTGCTGGGCATCGACGGTCTCGGCTACTTTCCTGAATACCGGAGAGAAACCCAGGGCCCATCCGTCGTTTCTGTACATCACACCGGGAGCGACCGTCATGTCCAGCCTCCAGTTCTCGTGGCGGAGGTCCTTCCTCTTCGCCAGGTTCGAAGACTCGAAATCCATCTTCGCGCCGATGGTCCATGTGTCGTTGAGGTTATAGGCTATTCCGCCGTCAAAGGCATAGGTCTGAAGGGTCTTGCGACCAGGGGTGAATTCAAGCACATCTACAGGGAAATATCCCGGCTTTATGAACATCGATCCGCACATGTCATAGCCTTCGGTCTGCTCGAACGAGAACGATCCGGTGAGAGACATGCGCTCGAGATGGCGTACACTTGCGGTCACGGCACCGGCAGTCCATGTGCGTGGAGCCTGCCATGTGTCACGGAACCCGCCTTCCTCATATCTTCCGAATGCTTCGGCATATGAGCGTGACAGACTGTCCGTCCTGATGCCGGAGACATTCCGCGACTCCTGCCAGAAACTGCCTCGGGCCACTTCCTTGAAGGTCCTGGCATGCATGACGACACTGCACGAAAGCAGGCATAGAAGCAGTATGTATCTTACCTTATTCATGCAATGACTGTTTATCACGTTCATAAAAATCATTCAGGGAGTTGTTGGTATCCTCCAGCACCTCGTATCCGGCAGCGGCACTTGCAGCTGCATCTACATTTCTCGCAAGCGAACGTCCGAGATATGTATCCGTCTGCATCACATATCCTGCATCCATAATTGCAGGAAGCCTCTTTGAGTTGAGGGAGGATGTTCCGTCGAAGACCTCCACGGCATCCACCACCCAGTCAAAAGGTATCTTCACCACATTGTCCACGGTACTGCCCGGAACCGGAACGACCGTTCCCGTCTGACGCACGAACTCATCGATCGACTGTCCTTTCGCTTTGAACAGGACAAGGGTAGGCGAACTGATCGAGACCGTATAGGCATTAGCCTGGCCCGTCTTGATCACCACTTTAAGATATCTGTCAATGGATATCATGTCTCCCGGAGCAGGATGACTTGTGGTGTTCGGGAAGTATGTGTTGTTGTAGCAGACGAAGTAGCCCGGCCTGTTGAGATTAACCGAAAGCGGGTACTGGGCCGAATGGTCGACCGCTCCCTTGAGACATACGACAGCATCCTCGCCAGGCTGGAGAGGGAAATCGTCTCCGTCGCCAGGGAACTGCCAGATGGCCTGGATCATAGGCAGAAAGTCAGGAAGGGCCAGTTCACCTGTGGCAGGATCCTTTGTCGTCCATGGGTTGTTCGATGTCGAATTGTACGGAGACAGGGTTCCGAAACAGAGCGAATCAAGATACTGGACCTCGAAATCGTTGTTGTGGATGATGAAATACTGGTCATTGTGGTAGTTTCCTTCAAGAGGAAGCCTCTTGCAGCCTCCACAGTAGATTTCCTTTATGAGCAGGGCTCCTGACCTGGACACTGACACTTTGAGATTCAAGGTGAGGTCTTTTCCTGAAAGCACCACCTTGTCGGCCGAACCGTTGAAGACGTCATCTCCGTCTCTGCCGTTGAGGTTGACACGGTAAAGACCGTTCGGGAGGGTCAGGGTGGCATGGCCTGAAACATCTGTAGCGGACACATAACGGCTTCCGCTGCTCATATCCTCTACAAGAACAGAGGCACCCTCGAGGGTATAGTCTCCCTCTGGCCATTGTGCGGCAACGGTCAGCACGTTGAGGCCTCCCTCGTAAGGATTCCCGTCCTTGAGGTTCATGCAGCCGGCACTTGCCATGAGCACGGCCAATATGTATATAATCCTCTTCATCAGAACTTCAATCTGCAGGTCAGACCATAGTAGAAGGCAGGAGTGAAGATGGCTCCCACGCCCGTCGCAATGGACTTCACATAAGGTCTGGAGTTAGTAAAGTTGTTTGCAAAGAAGGACAGCGAGACATGGTCTCCTATCTCCTTTGTTATGCTGAGATTCGCCGACATATACGGTCCGTAGCCGTCCTGGGCGAAGGTATATGCATTTGCCGACTTGAGTATCAGGCTGGCAAAATCCGGGTCCGAAGCCTGCACTGCGGTAAACGGATGGACATTTCCGTCGAGGTCCATATAGGCCACAGGATAGACCGCGGTGTACGAATTTCCGTCACTGATGTTTCCTCCGGTCGGACTCTTGTCCGCATCTCCCACCGTGAACGCATAGTCCCTGCCTTCGTACCGCGATATGTTGCGGCTTCTGCGCAGAAGCGACATCTCGAGACGGCAGGTAATGATCAGGCGCACCTGCGGAATATGGGTTATCGCCGTAAGGTTCGCATCGAGATTATGGGTGATCTTTCCGTTAATTACAGGATTCGTGCTTCCGCCGTTGGCATATATTCCCACATACTGGTACGAACGGTCAGGAAGGTGGGTATGGGACCAGCCGTTCTGATAGAAGCTGGACAACTGCTCATTAAGATAACGGGTATAGGCATATGACGCATCCAGACGGAGGGTCGTGCGCAATGGACGTATTTCCGGGAACTCCAGAACCATCTCGGCACCGGCACGGGTGATGTCTGCACCGTTGTTCTGCTGGCGTGACTTGACGAATGTACGGTCTGTAACCTTGACGTCCATAGGAGTCCAGTACTCGTTGTCGTCGCCTCGGAGATAGACCATGCCTGTCTGGTTGTCTATCTTGATCTGAGGATTGTCCGGCATCACAAAGCCTTCAGGTCGCTGAAGAAGATTATATGAAAACGGATCGTAGACGTCGAGGAAGTTGTACGGGTTCTTCGTGATGTTGTAGAATCCCACCAGAGAGAGCGTCGTGCCGAGGAATTCTGCATCGATTCCAAGTTCGGCGTTGCTGTTCCTCTGCCATTTGAGGTCAGGGTTATATCTCACCGTATATGGCTGAGTATAATACACATAGCTCGTTCCGCCACCATGCGAAAAACCGAAGGACTGTATGTCCCTGTATTCCTGCTCAGGGTAAAGGATATGATACGACGGCAGTTTCTCGGTCACACCCCAGCCGCCTCTTACGGAAAAGCCGTCCGCAATCTTCCACTTCGCGTTGAATCTCGGCGAAAATGTGGTCTTGTTGTCGTAGAGTGAGTTGGAGATGTACACATTCTCCATTCGCAGACCCGCAGTTACATCGAGTCTGGTCTGTCCGACAGGCAGTACGACATGCTCCTCGACATAAGCCGAGAGATTGTGCATGAACGGATAGTCGGTGTAAGGACGAGGTCTATAGCCGTTGGCCGCAAGGGCAGGGTCCATGTAATATTCTCCCTGTCCCACGTTGCCGCTTGCCTTCCACTGGACTCCCGCCTTGAGGGTGCTCCTGACATTGTTCCAGTTCCTGTACCAGTTGTATTTGAGCGAAGCCGCATAATCCAGTTCCTTGGAGTCGGTCACCTGATCCGAAAAGAAAGTCATTGGCAGACGGTCAGCCAGGAAATATCCCTCCATCTGGGAATGCACTGCCGGCTGCTGAGAACCGAAGGTCTCGAATCTATGCCTGATATGGAAGTCGTCATTGAAACTTACGGAAGCGTCAAAGTTCAGATTGGTGATCCAGGACCTGTTCAGGAGCCAGGTGAGGGATGTGTTGCCTCGAAAGACATTGTCCCTTGCCTTCTCAAATTCTCCTTTGAACGCATCGGGGTCGTCCTCTGAGTTCATTCCTCCCAGATTGCCGGTAAATCCGGCCTCAAAGCGGAGGACATCCGCAAAGGTATTGCTGTATGTGAACGTAACTCCGCTTCTGGTATAGGACTGATAAGGAGACACCATGTTCTTTACAGCCCTTGCCCATTCGGCATTTACATTCAGCACGCCGTTCTTCTTTCCGAGATCCATGCCCTTCGACACCGAAGTCTGGTATGTGCGGGGATTGACGGAGAATGTGATGTTCACGGGAGTGCGGCCCTTCCGGGTATTTATCTTGACCATACCGCTGTTCAGGTCACCGTATTCCGCTGATGGTACGCCTGTTATGACCTCGATGGACTCGATGTTGCCGACCGCCACGCTTCGTGTGTCGATACCTTGCATGCCGCCGAAGGATGCATTGTTTCCGAGACGGACACCGTCCACCTCGACTGCCGTTCCAAAGGCCGAGTTTCCGAGGTCGGAGCCGCCTTCACGCAGTGAGAATGTATTTTCGGATGTAAGGTCGGGATTGGCTGTCTTTCCTCCGGGAAGAAGAGAGGCGACATCAGTCATGTTCGACATCTGCAGATGGTTGAGCGCATCACGACCAAGATTATGGGAGGTACTCAGACCGTCAGTGGCCTTCTGGGCCGTCACCACCACTTCGTCGAGGGCCAGCGAACTCTCGTGCATGACTATCTTCAGGTCATTCAGGTCCTGGCGTGCATCGACTTTGAGGGAAACGGAAACATAACCGAGGCAAGAGACCTCCAGAACATATTCTCCAGGCTGTACATTGGCAAGCCTGAACTCTCCGTCAAGCCCGGTAGTTGTCCAGAGATAGTCTTCTCCAAGTCTGACAGCGGCTCCGATAACAGGCTGACCGGTCTGATGTTCCGTCACGGTTCCGGACAAGGTGCGAAAGACAGGCTGCGCCGAGAGGTCAAACAACTGACCCAGCACAACCGCCACCGGCAGAAAAGCCTTCAGAACTTGCAGTTTAAGTTTATTCATTGCATGGAATCACATACAGATTCTATGCAAAGATAGAAAAAACTACGTTTTTTACAACAGCCTTGACAACTCGGGGTATTTGTTTCTGGAAACCGGAACAATCAGGCCGGGGATATCCAGTTCGGCGGTGTACATGTCGTTTACATCCTTTCTGAGGGCCACAATATGGGTCGGATTGACAAAATACGACCTCTGGCAACGGAAGAGTCCGAACCTGTCGGCAAGCGGAGTTATGGCGGTCATGCTGGTACGCAGGGTATAATCTCTGACCATGTCCCCCTCTTTGTAGAAGACGGTTATATAATTCTCATCCGCCTTTATATAAAGGATGGCATCCCTGAGCAGGACTATACGGACCTGACCGTTCTTATCGGTGAACCTGACGGATTCCACCTCCCTCACAGTTGGGCTGTTCAAGGAGATTATCACAAAGACGCCTGTTATGGCGCCATAAGGTACCACAAGTATGAGGAATGTGTACTGAAGGGAAAGGGCGAGATTGAAGAAATAGGAGCCTGTACCGCTCATGAGGGTAAGATAAAGGGCTATGAAGAATGTCATTCCCACCAGTTCGACGAGTATCCATCCTATGAACTGCCACAGATTCCTGCACAGAAACTTGCGCAGGGCAAAGAACAATGACCTTGTAATGAGAAGAAAGACCATCATTATGCACATCATGATGGTCACATTGAACACAAACAGAGACCTTCCCATATCCAGAGCCTCAGGATTGCCAAAGGGACGATAAACGCCCATTATGACAAAAAACATGGCCGGAGTAAG
>JAEIGA010016228.1_pt1 | contig 11340 bp, 11 predicted proteins | sample 9270691 | NCBI WGS metagenome assembly JAEIGA01 (sample SAMN17057246, study PRJNA624740) | gut metagenome | biome: biome; isolation source: fecal sample | host: Bos grunniens | place: China: Xizang | collected 2019
AGTGGCCTTTTCGTTGGCCAATGCTGCAGCGGCTTCCGCCTGAGCGGCGGCAAGTGCAGCCTCGGCATTGGCTTTTTCGTTGGCCAATGCTGCAGCGGCTTCCGCCTGAGCGGCAGCAAGTGCAGCCTCGGCATTGGCTTTTTCGTTGGCCAGTGCTTCAGCAGCTTCCGCCTTGGCGGCGGCAAGTGCAGCTTCGGCAGTAGCCTTTTCGTTGGCCAGTGCTTCAGCAGCTTCCGCCTGAGCGGCAGCAAGTGCAGCTTCGGCAGTGGCCTTTTCATTGGCCAGTGCTTCAGCAGCTTCCGCCTGAACGGCGGCAAGTGCAGCCTCGGCGGTGGCTTTTTCGTTGGCCAATGCTTCAGCAGCTTCCGCCTTGGCGGCGGCCAGTGCATTTGCGGCCGAGACCTTTTCCGTGGTAAGCAGTGCCTCGGCGGTGCATCTTTCCTTTTCAAGTGCGGTTTTCAGCGTTTCGGCGGCCAGCTCCGCAGTGTTTTTCGCTTCAATAGCTTCCTCTTTGGCAGTGGTCAGCGCGGCAACATTGGCCAGTTCCACTGCAAGTGCATTGGCGGCTTCTTCCTTGGCAACTTCGGCGGAAGCCTGAACAGAAGCCAGTTCAATGCGGATACGCTCGATTTCTGCATTGGCTTCGGACAGGGTGCCGGCATATGCCTGTGCATCAGCGGCGCTCTTTTCGTTCAGTGCATCAATTTCTGCGCGGAGTGCATCAGCTTCGGTGGTGTGTGCGGCGGCAGCGGCATCCGCATCGGCTTTGGCGGCAGCCATCGCATCATTATGCGCCTGCACGACAGCGGCATGGCGGTCATGCAGTGCGGCGATTTCATCTTTCAGTGTGCAGATTTCGTCTTTCAGCGTGATGCTGTCGTCCAGCACAGTTTCGTAATCGTCCACCAGTCCATCCAGCCGGACAATCAGCGCATCGTTTTCCTGCTTGCGCTGTTCCAGCTCGGTGCGGATGGTTTCGGTTTCATGGTGGGCAATGGACAGGGCTTCGGTGTGTGCCTGCGCATCGGCAGCGTTCTTTTCGTTCAGTGCGTCAATTTCTGCACGGAGCGCGTCTGCTTCGCTGATATGTGCGGCCTGTGCGGCGTCCAGATCGGTCTTGACGGCGGCAAGTGCAGTCTCGGCAGCGGCTTTTTCAGCGGCGAGTTCTGCGGCAAACCGGGCATCGGCTTCGCGCATGGCTTTATCCAGTGCTTCGGCCAGCAGCTCAGCGGCATTGGCACGCTCATACGTCAGGGCCTGCTGTGCGGCATCCCGGTCGGCTTCGGCGGCAGTGGATTTTTCCTGCTCTGCAGACAGTGCGGTACGGAGTGCTTCGGCGGTCTGCCCGGCTTCGGCCAGCGTTTCGGCGTAAGCGGCGGCATCGGCATCACGCTGGGCGCGGAGTGCAGCAATTTCATCGTTCAGGGTCTGCGCCTGATTTTTCAGCTGATCCATTTCCTGCCGGGCATTCTGTGCCTCGGTATGGAAGTGCGTAGCAGCGGCGGCGGCTTCGTTGATTTTGGCTTTCAGTCCGTCGACGGATGCGACGGCCTTCAGTTCTTCGTCACGGCAGGACAAGGCGGTCATGACAGCGGCGGCCGTCACGGAAATGCGTGTGCTGCTGCGCATCAGTGTGGACATCTGCTGTTCCACTTCACGGGCAATGCTGCGGACATATTCTTCACTGTCATTGGCAAACAGATAATATTCCGACCCACAAATCGTTACTCTTATGTAATTACGGGATTTCATCGGAGATTCGTTCCTTTCATCAATGGAGATATTCTATCAATCATTCCGGAGTCCGCTGATTCCGGTAAAACGGCAGATGCAGACCCGGGGTAGTTTTGGACATAAATACACATGATAATAGTATACCGCATTTTATTGCAATAAGAAATAGGTACAATGTAAAAAAAACAGTTTTTTTCTTGGGAAAAATTCACGATTTGGACACAACTATTTCTTGAAGATTTCGCGGTGTGTTCAATATTTGGACATATTTCCCTGTTACAATACAAATAGTCTCAGATGAGACAACCTCCTCCGCTTTCATGTTTTTCTCCTTTCTTTTCGGACCGGTTTCTGAGAGGAAACCGGTCTGGAGAAACGGAAACCGGAAGTTCATTTGCTTACGAGGATTTTCATTTTTCTCCTTTTTTACACCCCAAAGCCGGTTCCGGTTTTGGGGTGGTTTTTTGTTTCAGCCCATTGCGCCCGGACCAAAAAACAGGTATAATAGAAAAGAACGAAAACCGGTACGGATTTTTGATTTATGCCGGCTGCGTAAAAAAAGAAAAATCACTTGGTATAGTATAATAACGGCAAGAATGTTTTTATATGTTTTGCGATATCATATTATGTTAAATAATAAAACAGAAGAACAAATCGAGCATATGGTCCGGTACTGCCGGACCGTCAATGTGTAAAAGGAGCCAAAAATCATGTCACATCCCATTGCAGCAATCGCCACAGCGCAGGCCCCCGGAGCCATCGGTGTGGTACGGATTTCCGGAGAAGGCGCGGCAGATATTGCTGCCCGTATTTTTCAGCCGTTCAGCGGCATTTCGCTGAACGCTTCCAAGGGCTACCGGGCGCATTTCGGAGAGCTGACCGATGCGGCCGGTGCTTTTGATACCGGTATTGCTACGGTGTTCCGGGCCCCCCGGAGCTACACCGGGGAAGATGTCGTGGAAATTTCCTGCCACGGTGGTCTGTATATGACCCGGCGGCTGCTTCGGGCAGCGCTGGATCAAGGGGCGGCACTGGCACAGCCCGGTGAATTTACCCGTCGGGCATTTCTCAACGGAAAAATGAGTCTGACTTCGGCAGAAGCGGTCATGGAACTCATCGGGGCGCAGGGGGCGCTGGCAGCCTCGGCAGCCAAGGCGGCTGCCGAGGGCGCTTTGCAGCGGAAGATTACTTCCGTACGCACCGAACTGACTGATGCGGCAGCGCACCTGACCGCATGGGCGGATTTCCCGGACGAAGAAGTGCCGGAAGTCACCGGCGCGGAACTGGAACAGCGGCTGGCATCGGCACTGCAGGCGCTGGACGGTCTGCTGAATCAGTTTGAAGCCGGAAAGGTGCTCCGGGAAGGTGTGGATACCGTAATTCTGGGCAGACCCAACGTGGGCAAGTCCACACTGATGAACCTGCTGTCCGGATGTGAACGCAGCATTGTGACGGCAATCCCGGGTACGACCCGCGATGTGGTCGAGGAATCCGTGAAGCTGGGTGAAATCGTCCTGCGGCTGGCCGATACGGCCGGTCTGCGCGACACCGATGATCCGGTGGAGCGTATCGGTGTGGATCGCGCCCGGCAGCGGATGGACACCGCCGGACTGGTATTGGCGGTATTTGACGGCGCATCGCCGCTGGACAGCGAGGACCTGCGTCTGCTGGAACAGATCGGGACGCGACCTGCGGTGGCGGTCATCAACAAGGGTGACCTGCCGGAAGCGATTGATGCCGCATATATTCAGGCGAGGGTGCCGCATACCGTCCGCATTTCGGCGGCGGCGCAGCGTGGTGTGGCGGAGCTGACCGAGGCGGTGGCACAGGTGCTGGGCACAACCACCATTCAGCCGGACGAAGGAATGCTGTTCACCGAACGTCAGCGGCAGGCGGCGACCCGCGCACGCAATGCAGTGGCAGAAGCACTGGATGCGCTGTATATGGGGATGACGTTTGATGCCATTACGGTATCGGTGGAAGATGGTATCGGTGCGCTGCTGGAGCTGACCGGCGAATCGGTCAGCGAGTCGGTCGTGGATGCGGTCTTTTCGCAGTTCTGCGTGGGTAAATAATATGTGTGATAACGAAATGAAAACAGTGGTGGACGATGCCGGACTGCACCGGGAGGATCTGGGCGGCGGTGCATACGTCTGGACCCATCCGCAATACAAATTCGGTACCGACGCCATGCTGCTGGCGAGGTTTGCGCTGTCCTGTGCGCCGAGGGCGGTACGGGCGGCAGACCTGGGGACCGGCTGCGGTATTATTCCGGTGGTCTGGGCGCAGGCCCGGCCGGAGATGCGGATTTTTGCGGTGGAAATTCAGCCGCAGGCCGCAGCATTGGCCCGGAAAAGTGCCGCAGAAAGTGGATTTGCAGACCGGATTGCCGTATGGGAGGGCGATTTGCGGAACCTGCGGCAAAGCGATCTGCCGGACCGGGCGGCCATGCAGCTGGTCAGCTGCAATCCGCCGTATTTTCTGCCGGACAGCGGCTATCTGGCCCGGCAGGATGGGCGGCGTATTGCCCGTGCAGAAGAAAGCTGCAGCGTATATGATGCAGCGCAGGCGGCGGCCCGGCTGCTGAATGACGGCGGCTGGTTTTGCATGATTCACCGGACGGAGCGGCTGACGGATGCGCTGGAAGCCATGCGGCAGGCCGGCGTGGAGCCCAAGCGGCTGCAGCTGGTGCAGACGGCACCCGGCAAAGCACCGAAATTGTTTCTGGCGGCCGGACGACGCAGCGGAAAACCGGGTCTGGAAGTGCTGCCGAATCTGGTACTGAATCAATAAAAGAGAAGAACCCAGGAAATCTGTCCCCACGATTCAACATGTAGGGTCCGGCGTCCTCGACGGACCGCAGGAACGATTCAAAATGGACGGCATTGCTCCCAAAGAAGAACATCCAAACAAAAAAATCCCCTGTCCACTCCGGACAGGGGATTTTTTGTGCCGTAAAGCTCGCAGGAAAAATTATTCCTGAACAGGAGCGCCAACGGGGCAGGTATCAGCGCAAGCGCCGCAATCGATGCAGGTAGCAGCATCGATCTCGTACTTGCCGTCGCCCTCGGAGATTGCGCCAACGGGGCAACCCTCAGCGCAAGCACCGCACATGATGCAATCTTCAGTGATCTTGAAAGCCATGGTAACATACCTCCATATCAAAAATTACAGTCCGACCGACTGCGTGGTACTTTCATTTTACCACAGAATACAGAAAATGCAAGTCCTTTTGGGAAAAGAACTTGCATTTCCGGTGTTTTACCGGTTATTCTTCCGGATTTTCACGGTTTTCACGCGGCGGACGGGGGCGATCGTTCCGCCGGGGAGCGTTTTTCCGGTTGTTATTGAAATTTTTGGGACGGTCATTCCGGGGACGGTCCGGCTTTTCGCCGGATTCCTTGGGACTGTCATTCCGGGGGGGACGGGGCCGGTCATTCCGCTTGTTCCGGTCGTTCCGGGGACGGGCAGGACGCTCCGTGCGTTCGCTGTCGCTCCATTCTTCGGTAACATCAATGACCTCCGGTGTCACAACCGCACCGGTTTCCACATCGGTAATTTCCGGTACTGCGGGACGGGGACGCTCGGCTTGTTCGGTGCGTTCGGTGCGCTCCGGACGTTCGCTGCGGGTATTGTCCCGGCGTTCGGAGCGGCGTTCGCTGCGGACCGGCCGGCTTTCCTCTCCGGCAGCGGCATTTTCACCGAGCTGGCTCAGTTTCCAGGTCTTGGGTGCGCCATCCGGGTTCTGCTCCGGACGGACAACTACCGTGCCGGCAATCAGGTTCTGGTCAATGACCACGCCGCGCCCTTCCGGGGTCTGCACGACAGCGCCCACGCGCGGAGTAATGCGGATCAGTTCTTCGTAGGCGTTTTGCTCATACTTCAGACAGCACATCAGACGACCGCAGGTGCCGGAAATTTTCACCGGATTGAGGGACAGCCCCTGTTCCTTGGCCATTTTGATGGATACCGGCTGGAAGTCGCCCAGAAACTGCGAGCAGCAGAAAGGACGACCGCAGATGCCCAGACCACCGAGCATTTTTGCTTCATCACGGACACCGATCTGCCGGAGCTCGATGCGGGTGCGGAATACGGCAGCCAGATCTTTCACCAGATTCCGGAAGTCTACCCGACCGTCGGAGGTGAAGTAAAAGAGGATTTTGTTGTTGTCGAAAGTATATTCCACGTCCACCAGCTTCATATCCAACTTGTGGTCGGCAATTTTTTGCTCACAGATGGCGAACGCGGTTTTCTGGCGACGCTCGTTGTCTTTGACGTGTTCCAGATCTTCCTCGGTGGCCTTGCGGATGATCTGCTTCAGCGGAGGGACGATTTCCTCGTCCGGGACTTCCCGGTTGCCCATGGATACCAGTCCGCATTCCATACCGCGGGCGGTTTCCACGATGGCGTAGTCTCCTTTTTGGAGCACCAGATCGCCGGGATCAAAATAATATACTTTTCCTGCATCCTTGAAACGGATGCCAGCTACGATTGCCATGGAATCTATTCCAGCCTTTCTTTTATTTGCCAAAGGCGCGCCGCATGGATGCACACAGCAGCGTCACCGTCAATGTCTGATTGGCATAGCGGTCCATTGCCGCCAATGCCTGAGTGACCGCATCACAGCATCCGGCACATTGTGCCGGGGTCAGTGCCAAGGTCTGCCGTCCGCTCATACCGGCAATAAACCGGCCGCGCAGCATGGTGCATACGGTGCGGCACAGATTTTTGTCCTTGATCAGCGGCGCGGCGGCGATGAGCAGTGCAGTTTCCGCCGGGTCGGTCAGGGCAGTCAGCAGGTCGCCGCACAGTGCGTGGGCGCGGGTGACTTCGCCGTCCGCCAGCGAGGCAGCCATCCGGCCGATGTTGCCGTTCCACAGCCGGCAGGCATCTTCCAGCTGTTCCGGGGCGGCATCGGGACACAGCAAAGCACAGGCGCGCATGGCATCACCGGCGGAAACGCCGGAAAGCGTCAGGGTCATGCATCTGGAACGCACCGTGGACAGCAGCTGCTGGGCGGATTCGCAGGTCAGCAGGAATACGGCGTACCCCGGCGGTTCCTCCAGAATCTTCAGCAGTGCGTTCTGCGCCTGCTCGGTCATGTTGTGAGCCTGTGCAAGAATATAAACTTTTCGGTCGGCTTCATTGGGGCGGATGCGGACATCGGTGCGCACCGACCGCACCAGATCGACACCGAAGCCGCGGGGCTTGCTGCCGCCGTCCACGAACAGAATGTCCGGGTGGCCGCCGGCCATGGATTTCCGGCAGGCGGCGCACCGGCCGCAGGGACGGGCACCGTCCCCGGTGCAGACCAGTGCCTGCGCAATGCGCCGGGCAAAGGTGCGCTTACCGCAGCCGCTTTCGCCCTGCAAAATCAGAGCTTGCGGAAACCGGCCCTCTGCGCGCAGATTGCGCAGCATTTCTTTGGCCGGTTCATTGCCGTACAATCCGCTGAAATTCATGGATTACACCTTTTCAAACTGTGCGACATCCAGCACGAAAATGGTGGCACCGCCAACGGTCACTTCCACGGGGTATGCGGCATACAGACCGGCATCGTAGAAGGTGGTGGTGGGCACCATCTGGGTGCGGCGCTTGCTCTGGGCGCGGATGATTTCCAGCACTTCTTCCAGACGCTCATCTTCCACACCGCAGATGAAGGTGGTGTTGCCGGCCTTCAGGAAGCCGCCGGTGGTGGCCAGTTTGGTGGCGTAGAAGCCGTTTTTGGTCAGGTGCGCAGCTACGGCACCGCTGTCATCATTGTTTACAATTGCAAGAACCAGTTTCATAAGTAGAACCCCCAAAAGAGAAAATATAGAAAATAATATATATTAAAAGCAGTCCGGGAAGGACATAACACACCATTCTCATTGTAGCACAACGGACGTAAAAAAAACAGCCATTTTCCCGAAATAAAATATTTTTATTTTTTACGGACATCTTCGCATACCCCTGCATCGGCCCTTGCATTCATTGTGGAAATATGATATAATTATCCTGAATGATACGAAATCCAATAATCTGCTGCTGGGGCAGGTTCCGGACGAAGCACCTCACCTGAAATTTTATCTGCAGGACCGGGCAGGCAATATTATTCTGTTGGAGGGAAAATTGCCGAGATGGTTGCGTATTGAACCGGATGATTCGTGGGAAACGGACGATTCGGATGAGGCTGCGCTGATCAGGTATGTAAACGGTCGGACCGGTGCGAACCGGCCCCGATAAATCTATGTGTGGGCAGTTTTGCCAAGATAACGCAGAAAAACCGCAGTTCGGTACGGGCTGCGGTTTTTTTTCTGCTTTTTTGCAAATATTTTGCAAAAGTATGGCTCTTTTTATCTGGAAAAAGGTTTATTATAATGTACAGGGGGGAAAGTCATGAATCATATGCTGAAAATGAAAAAAATTATCCAATGGCTGCGCGTGTATCTGTGTGTGCCGTGGGCGGCATTGCTTGTTGTTTTGGTGCCGCAAATGCTGTTGCTGATGTTTGGCGCCCTGATCAGTGGGGAATTGATTGAGATGCTGGAAACAATAGGACATCTGATTCTGCAAATACAGGAGGAGCAACCGGGCATCCTTCTGGAGATGGTGTTCCTGCTGTGGCTGCTGGGTTTTCTGAAAAACCGGATATTGTATGAACTGGACATTCAGCAGAATCGTGTGAACAAGCGTGGTCAGTACATATACCGCATCCGGCAAGTGCTGAAAGAACATCATGTGGAAGCGGAATATCCGCAGGACACCGGTTCGCCGCGGATATGGAAAGAAGCCGCAGAAGAAAACCGGCGGCTGGGAAAACGGATAAAGCTGTTGCTGATCGTGATGTGGGGAATGGCAGTGTGGCAACTGGCGGATCTGATATTGATCGGATTGGGTAATCCGGAAATATTCGATGCGTATACCGGTTTCTGGATTATTGCAATGATCTACAAGGTCGTTCACATTTTTCTTACCATATATATACAGAAGCAACTGCCGTCCGAACTGGACTTGCTGGAGATGAGCCTCCGGGAGCAGAAAAAGGAAATCGAAGCACTGGAACAGCAGTGCAGTCAGAACAACATTTCCATGGATGAGGTGTGGGGCACGGCGGAGAAATACGCCAGCCGCCGCACCAAGGCGAAAGGAACATAATCATGCTGGCACTTTGTTTGATGGAAATTGAGGACCTTGCGCACCGGGTCACATTTGAGGAATTGTATTACACCTATCAGAACATGATGCGCAGTTATGCTTGTTCGCTGATGCAGTGCCGTACCGAGGAAGCAGACGATGTATTGCAGGACGTGTTTCTGGGCATTGCCCGGAACATGGACCGTATCTGCACTATGAATCCCAAGGCGCTTCGCAGTTACGTCATGGTGGCGGTGCGGAACACGGTGTACAAGCACCGGGAACGGGCACAGAAAGAACAGGGATTGATGCAGAAGCTGGAAGAACAGCAGGAACAGCGGGCCCTCCCGGCGCATACCGAAGACGTGGTACTGGCAGAAGTGTGCCGACGGGAAAATGTGCAGCTGATGAAAGAGCTGATCCGGGCATTGCCGGTCGGTTGCCGGGATGTGCTGGAACTGCATTATCAGTGCCGCATGGAACTGAAAGACATTGCAAAGCACCTCGACATCAGCTACAACGCAGTAAAAAAACGGTATCGCCGGGGCAATGACCTGCTGGCGGAGGGATTACGGAAAGGGGGCGTGTTCGATGACCATCAGTGAGGATTCCATGAACCGGTTGATCCGGGAGGCATTCGGCGAACTGTGCAGCGAGGAATACCGCCCCCACGAAGAAGCGGAACCCATTCCGGTGAGTTTTCCGTTTGATTTATATATGGAAGAACTCCTCGATGAGCGGGCGAAGCGCACCATCCGATTCCGCAAAATGGGGTGGAGCAGTGTGATTCTGCTGTTGGCGGCGGCACTGATGATTTTTTCGGTGATACTGGCCAAAAAACAGGAAATGCGGTGGAATGCAGTGGAAATCGTATTCCCGGGCGAATCGCTACCCCAGCCCACGGAACGTCTGCCCCGGGTGGAACATACCTATTATGTTGCAGGACTGCCGTCCGGGTATAAATTGACGAAAAAAGATCAGAGCGAGTATGCCATCCGGGAAGTCTGGTCCGACGGAACGTGCACATTGGAACGGTGGCAAAGCTGTCTCAGCTGGCGGTTGTGGAAGGACAGAAAATCCCGTGCGGAAAAAAACGTGTATATCAATGGCACAGAGGGGCGGATTCATCTGCTCGGTGACGGGTCGATGATTCTGTTGTGGAGTGATAAACATTATTATATGGAACTGAAGGTATCCCGGATTTATAAATGGTCCGATGCGGATGCAGACCGGCTTGTGCAGTGGGCTGAGGGACTGATACAGGCAGATTTGTACGAACCGGAGCCGGATGGGATGAATTAAGGGATTTGTGCATCCTGCCGACAAAAACACACGGCCGCAGGCCGCCTACGGGCACCTGCGGCCGCTTTTTTATTGCACAATTCACCATTTTCGGCTTTATAGACAAAACTGCCCTATCGAATTTTCCATATTGAGGGCTTGCCATTTCGGAAACTTTATAGTATAATAGGAAAATGAAAATGGGCGAACTGTCCTCACGGACGGATTACGGCTGCGGAATGTGCGAAACCGTACAGAACAGCGGCAGTCAGACATTCGTCCGTAAAAAATAAGGAGGAATGAATACCATGGAAAGCAAACGCATTCTGGCGTATGACTTCGGCGCATCCAGCGGCCGCGCAATTCTGGCGACCTACGACGGCACCAAGATCAAGATGGAGGAGATCCATCGCTTCTCCAATGATCCGGTGATGGTCAACGGTGTGTTCCACTGGGATATTCTCCGCTTGTTCCACGAGATCAAGCAGGGTATCACCAAGGCCGTACACGCAGGCGGCTTCGATGCCATCGGCATTGATACCTGGGGCGTGGACTTCGGTCTGCTGGACAAGAAGGGTCACCTGATGCGCAATCCGGTACACTACCGCGATGTGCGTACCAACGGCATCCCGGAGAAAATCTACGAGAAGATTCCGGCTGCTGAACTGTATGCCCGTTCCGGCATCCAGCTGGTGAACCTGAACACCCTGTTCCAGATGTACAGCATGGTGCAGGAGGAGCCGGAAGAACTGGCACACGCCGACAAGATGCTGTTTATCCCCGACCTGTTCGCATACTGGCTGACCGGTGTGCAGAAGGCCGAGTACAGCATCGCATCCACCTCTCAGATGCTCGACCCCTACACCCGTGACTGGAACTATTCTCTGCTGGAGGAGCTGGGCATTCCGACCCGTCTGCTGCCTCCGGTGATGGACACCGGCGAAACCTACGGCATGGTGTCCGATGCCATCTGCGAAGAACTGGGCTGCCCGAAGGTGCCGGTCATCGCCGTGGCTACCCACGATACCGCTTCCGCCGTGGCTTCCGTGCCTACGCAGGAGGATGATTTCATCTACATCAGCTGCGGTACGTGGTCCCTGTTCGGCACCGAGCTCCACGAGCCCGTGGTCAACGACAAGAGCTACAAATTCAACGTCACCAACGAAGGCGGCGTGAACCATACCATCCGCTTCCTGAAGAACATCATGG
>JAEIGA010016229.1_pt1 | contig 11339 bp, 10 predicted proteins | sample 9270691 | NCBI WGS metagenome assembly JAEIGA01 (sample SAMN17057246, study PRJNA624740) | gut metagenome | biome: biome; isolation source: fecal sample | host: Bos grunniens | place: China: Xizang | collected 2019
ACAACAATGTGATAGAAAGCATAACCCTTCTTACCATGTCGTGCCAAACGAATTTTAACAGCCATAATGCTATAAAATTTTAATTGTTAATAAATGGTTTTCACTAACCCACAATAGGTTAATCGGGTGCAAAGGTACAAATAAAATTCAAAATGCAAAATTCAAAATGCAAAATTATTCTGAATATCACTATTATCCCTCTCGCTATTTAAACCTATGACACTCGAACCAAGGATTATGAAGATTCTCTTTGTTGTATTTTAGTGGCATCAGGTCGGGTAGGGAGCGTACCATTCCACCCGACTCTGTCAATATCAACTCCGCTGCAGCAGTATCCCATTCGTAGGTTGTTGTTGTGCGAGGGTAGTAGTCAATCGCACCCTCCGCCATAAGGCAGAATTTGTAGGAGCTACCTTGTTCCAAAACCTCGACTTTGGAGTGCTTTTTACGCATCATTGCGATATATTCGGCTATTTCGGTAGTCTGGTGCGAGCGCGATACAGCGATACGGAAATTTTCGTGCCTCTCCGTTGTTAAGGGTAAAGCCTTTGCTTTTTGGCGAATATCGCTGTTTGTGTAGTTTGCGCTTTCGTCGGGGGTAATACCCTCCAACAACATCGCTCCGCACCCTTGTTCGGCAAAGTATGCTTTTCCGATATAAGGTACATATACCACTGCCCCGATGCAGGTGTTATCTGACATAAGAGCGATATTTACGGTAAATTCGTTATTCCCTTTAATGAACTCGATGGTGCCGTCGAGAGGGTCAACAAGCCAAAACATCTCCCAGTTTTTGCGCTCTTTGTAGCACATTTCGCGTCCCTCCTCCGAGAGTATTGGAATACGGGTTATGCCCAAAACCTCTTTAATCTTGTTGTGTGCAAGTCGGTCGGCAATAGTCAGAGGTGTATTGTCGCTTTTAACCGTTATGTCGTATCCCTCACTATTATTATAGACCTTCATTATCTCGGCTCCTGCACGCACTGCGGCATTGAAGGCAAAGGGTAAGAGATAGGCTCTAAGTTTTGGTTCTATCATATTCGATTTTGGTTATTTTGTTGTTTTGAAATGGCTTGGTTGATGTATTTTACGAATGGTCTATTACGCACTCCTCTCTCATTGTAAAGATAGCGTAATTTTTTTATCTTGTCAAGTAAAAAGCGATAAAAACTTTGCAATATTGTATCGAGTGTGGCTAATAGTCCCTTTTCGGCCATAATACGACACGAAAGATATAGTAATAGAATCATTGTTGCGGTTATAGCTCCTGCCACGAAGAGGAGAACAGACTCTCTCGTGAGGTGGGCAAGCAAAACAAGCACTGCCGGCATTGCTAACATAAATGCAGGTGGGAGAGGACTCTCCTTGCCCCAGGCAAGAACCCTGTCGGCTAATAATCGTTCACCTCGACACGAAGAGGTGCTGCAATGCTCGATACGAGCCGAAGCACCTACGATTGAGTCGATGGATAGGCTCTCGGATATTGGGTGCGAGGCGATAATATTGGCGCAGTATATTAGAGTGTCGTGAGCAATAAGGCTTTCGCCTTGTAGATGTAATATGTAGCTGAAAGATGCCACCTCCTTGGCGACTTTTATCGCCTGTTCGCGATGTTCATATGGCAAATCCACCATCACAACTCTCCGAAATGCGCGGTGTCGCGAGCGATAGAGGGCGCGCACTCCTGCTAGATGTGAGTGATTAACCTTTACAAGGTGAAAGCGCTGGACAAGTTCTCCAAAGGTAGAGTGTCTGTTCTGCAAGTTGGTTATAATTATCGCCTCGCTGCGTGGGTAGCTCTCTTCGAGAATAGTCAGCAAGGGGGCGGTGGTATCGGGGTACTCAACAATGGCAGAGATGCCTATATGCCCTATATTTTCGCGCAACATATGCACCACCGAAGCCCGACTGTGGGCCTTGTGCCACAATCTCACAAAAAGAATTGCATAGAGCAAAATAGTGAGTGATAAGACGAGAAGAAGCGTGGGAATTATGTACATACTATGCGACATTTATACGAATTTATGCGTTGTGTGAAGTAGTTGCGTTCCCTTCTGTTTAGCAGATGGGCGCATGAGCGAATGGAGTAGCACGAATAGACTGCATGACGAATAAAGGCCATACGCTGATATGGTGCGAGTTTGGATAGGGTGTTGCTAATCTGAGGAGTTGATAACTCTCCACGAATGGAGCATATTGTGTATAATGCCATTATCGACAAATCTAGATTTTCCGATTCGACAATCTGTTGTAGGTGTGGCTCGGCATCGACTATCGAGAAGTGCTGGCATAGATAAACCCCTATAAATTGCAGATTTTTGTTCTCCGATGTAAGCATTGGTGTATAGGCTATGGGCGCGCCAACCCTTCGCATTAGATGGGTGAGCAGTGCTACTTCGTGAAGGGTTAATGCAAAATCTAGTCGTGTGATATATCGTATTGCGCGTTCTGGTCGTGCTGCAACAAGCGCATTTGTGGCGTATATGCGTGTTTTGCGCTCGATGCTTTTATCGGTATATCCTTCGGCATACTCCGCTATGGTGTTGGTGTTGGACAGTTGCGATAATTTAGATAGCAGAAAAGCCTTGCGCCTTTGCGGTGCGCGCTCTATTCGGTGAAGTAGAACATAGTCAACCTCACAAACCTCTACTACCAACGAGAGCCTATTGAGGGCATTGCCGTAAATATACTCCGAGATAAAGATTATTGCATCGAGGATTGTACCTGGCATAAATCGCAGTCGCAAGGAGCGCATCTCCTCGTCGGAAGGCTCCTCCGTAGCCACTATCATCTGCGAAATACGCGCTATGCATTGCGCTTTCGCATAAGAGAGTATGCGGTTGCGCGCCGAGATTACAACCTGCGTTGTTACAGCCAATAGAGGTAGCGCAAGAGCAAGCACAAGTTCGTTGTCGAGAGTCGTAATCATACCAAATTCCTATATTGCGTTGAAACTTTGTTGTAGAGCCGTTCTGGCGCAATAGGCAGAGTTATAAATTGATTGATTCCCTCTTCGAGAAGCGCTGTTACGGTCTCCTCGGAGAGGTCGTGTGAGAGAATGAAAATCTGTGGGAGAAGGCCTCCTTGCCGAATTTGCGATATGGCATCGGAGCCATTCATAAACATACGCACATCGTCGGTGAGCAGAAGGTCGCATTTCGAAGAGCGACAAATACGAAATAGCTCTTCGCGCGAGGTGGTAGGGACAAATAGTGCATCAATATCGGAGAGCATACCCCTGATTAACGCTCGTAGTTCGGCAGATGTGGAGTGAATAATAATTTTTCTCATCGTAAAAGAATAAAACCACTCGTATAGAGCCAAAAATATGCCAAACACCCGTTGTACCTTAAATTTCAGCTCTTGGTCCTCAACTATCAACTCAAAAAGTTTTCCGTTTTCGTTTGATTTTGCTATCTTTGCACTATGGGAAGTATGCTCGATAACTCAATTAAGTTTGTGCAAGGCGTAGGCGAGGTGCGTGCCAAGTTGCTAGAAAAGGAGCTTGGTATCGTCACTATGCGCGATATGCTCTACCACTTTCCATTCCGTTACATTGACCGCTCACGCACCTACAAAGTGCGCGAGGTAACCGAAGATAACGCCTCGGCTTATATCCAACTGCGTGTTCGCGTTATAGGCAAATCTTTCGCTGGCGAGGGCAGAAAACAGCGATTTTCGGTCTATTGCGCCGACGAAACGGGGCGCGTAGAGTTGATTTGGTTCAAGGGCGTGAAGTGGATTGAGAAGATTATCGAGCCTAATCGCGAGTATGTCGTCTTTGGTCGCCCTTCGTTCTTTAGAGGCGAGTTTTCGATGATACACCCCGAAATCGAAGTTGTCGAGAAGGCTCTTTCGCGCAAGGTCGAGAGTGGTCTGCAGGGCATCTACTCCTCAACCGAGAAGGTCTCGACCACGCTCGGTGGCAAGGGGCTATACAATATCGTCTGCTCGTTGTGGGGCGTTGTACGCAACCACATCAAAGAGTATCTTCCCGAATATATCGTGCGCAAGTATGGCTTGATGTCGCTCGAAGAGGCGCTCTACAATATCCACTTTCCGCAATCGCCCGAGAAGTTGCGACAGGCGCAGTATCGTCTGAAGTTCGACGAGTTGTTCGGTATTCAGTTGAATATTCAGGCTCGTAGGTCGGAGCGTACGGGTCGAAGAGATGGCTTCTTCTTCCCAAAGGTGGGTGACAAGTTCAATACCTTCTACCACACGAAGTTGCCATTCGACTTGACCGAAGGTCAGAAGCAGGCTGTGCGCGACATCCGCCAAGACACGGTATCGGGCGTGCAGATGAATCGCCTTTTGCAGGGTGATGTTGGTAGCGGAAAGACGGTCGTGGCGCTGTTGTCGATGCTCCTGGCTGGCGATAACGGCTTCCAGTCGTGTATGATGGTGCCAACCGAGATTTTGGCACGACAACACTACGCCTCTATAACTAAGATGTGCGAGGGTGTGCCGGTACGAGTTGCAATATTGACCGGTACAACGAAGACAAAGGAGCGCAGAGAGATTTTAGCCGCTTTGGAGGCAGGCGAGATAGATATTTTGGTAGGAACACACGCCTTGATTGAGGATAGGGTGCAATTCTCGAACCTAGGTCTTGTGATTATCGACGAGCAACACCGCTTTGGTGTGGAGCAGAGGGCGAGATTGTGGACAAAGAACGAGCAACCTCCGCATATTCTGGTTATGACCGCCACGCCAATTCCGCGAACTTTGGCTATGACGCTATATGGCGACCTCGATGTGTCGGTAATTAAAGGGTTACCGCCAGGCCGTCAACCGATAAAGACCTTCCACTACTACGAGTCGGGGCGATTGACCTTGCAGAACTTTATGCGCCAGCAGATTAAGCGAGGCCGACAAGTATATGTGGTCTATCCGCTTATTGCCGAGTCCGAGAAGATGGACTACCTCTCCCTGCAGGAGGGTTTCGATGCTATTGTGCGCGATTTTCCGTTGCCCGAATATCGTGTTGCGGTGTGCCACGGCAAGATGAAACCCGAGGCGAAGCAGCAGGCAATGGAGGAGTTTAAAAATGGTCAGGCACATATTTTGGTGGCAACTTCGGTTATCGAGGTGGGCGTAGATGTGCCGAATGCTACGGTGATAGTCATCGAGTCAGCTGAGCGTTTCGGCTTGGCGCAGTTGCACCAGTTGCGAGGTCGCGTAGGTCGAGGCTCGGAGCAGTCGTACTGCGTGTTGATGTCCGACGAGAAGTTGTCGAAGGAGTCGAGCAAGCGTTTGGAGGCGATGTGCCAGACAACCGATGGCTTCGAGTTGGCGGAGCTGGATTTGAAACTTCGTGGAGCAGGCGATATAAATGGTACGATGCAGAGTGGCGAGGCATTCGATTTAAAGATTGCCAATCCAACCTACGACAATCAGATTTTGCAGTTGGCGCAGGAGTTAGCAATTCAGTTGTTGGGCATAGATGCCGAGTTGTCGCACCCCGAGCATCTTGCTTTGCGAGAGTTGCGCGATAGGTATGCTCCCGAGCATAAGACCGATTTCTCGGAAATCTCATAATAATTGACAACGGTAAATCGTTTGCGAAATATGTTGAGTGCAAATAGATTGATAAAGGGCGTGATATTTGCGTTGTTACTCGTTACAAGAGTGATAACCGCCTCGGCGCAGGTCTATAATGATGGCGAGGTGTTATATTATCGTGCCGCCTACCGTGCCAAGTTGGTACCTAATATCGAAGCTGGTGAGGTGACGGTTAGGACTCGCATCGATACACTCAACGGCAAAGAGGTATATCGCGTTACGGGCAATGGTCGCACACTGCCATTTTTTCGTTGGTTCTTCGATATGGACGATACCTATAATATATGGGTGGATAAGCAGACCTTGAAGACGCAGCGTTTCGAGAGCGACTTGAAGGAGGATAAATATACTTTCCGTAGTCGCTACTGCTACGATTGGGGAGCGATGAAGGTGCATACCTGGTCGCAAAAGAAAAAAAATGCCCCTCGCGAAAAGACGATGACGCTAACTCCCGAGAGTATGGACGCTGTATCGCTATACTTCAACCTTCGCTCGGTTGATTTGGAGTCGTTCAAGGAGGGTGAGCATCGACAACTCGATATGGTTTTGGAGGATACTGTTCGCCATCTGAAATACCGCTACATCGCGCGCGAGGAGCTGAAGGTGCCAAAGTTAGGCAAGTTTGACACGATGAAGTTTGCCTGCACGATAGGCTCGTCAGAGGAGTTTTCGTTTACCGATGGTACCGAATTTTTCATCTGGATTACCAACGATGAGAATAAAATACCGGTGATGTTGGCTTCGCCAGTGCGCGTAGGCGAAATTAGAGCCTATATCCGCCGATACGAAGGGTTGCGGCACCCACTTACCTCAAAAATAAAATAAAAAGCTAATAGCTAATGGCTAATGGCTAAAAGCAAAAAAGTATTATCTTTGCATAAAATAAAACAAAAATAGATTTACCACTATGGAAGAGAACAAGTACGATTACAACCCCGAGGAGGGTTACGACTACGAAAGAGAGGAGAACGAGGCGGTCAAAAAATCGCTTCGAGGTTATCGCGTTGTGATAATTCTGCTGGCTATTATCTTGGCAGGTTTATCGGTGTTGTATTTCAATCTCAACCGTCAGCAACAGCAGGATTATGCCTTGTTGCAGGCTGACCGCGATACTATTCAGAGCAACCTCAACTCGCTGATTACTGAGTACGACGACTTGAAGTATCAGAACGACACCATTGCTGCGCAGTTGGAGAAGGCGAAGGAGATGGTCGAGCAACTCAAGTATGAGCGTCGCCTCAACTACAACAAAATCAAGGCCTATCAGAAGGAGGTCGGCACCTTGCGTGCGGTGATGAAGAACTATCTTCGTCAGATTGACTCGCTCAATACCATCAACAAGAAGGTTAGTGCCGAAAATGTGTCGCTCCGCAAGGTGATTTCGACCGAGAAACTTCGTGCTGATGTTGCCGAGGAGCGTGCTTCGGAGTTGCAGAATAAGGTGGCTCAAGGTTCGGTGCTTCGCGCTCGCGATATTACGCTTGTAGCACTCAATGCCAACGACAAGATTATCTCGCGTGTGAAGAATGCAGCAACACTTCGTGTTGATTTCACTGTCGGAGCAAACGAGTTGGCTAAGCCAGGCAATCGCCCTATCTACCTATGTATTACCTCGCCAGACGGTTATCTGCTCTCAATAGACGCAATGCCAACATTCAACTATCAAGGCACCAAGAAGGGCTATTCGGCATCGCGTGAGGTCGATTACCAGAATGAGGATGTAGATGTCAGCATTTATTACAAGGGTAGTGGCTTCATTCCAGGCACCTACAAGGTTGAGCTATATATGGACGGTAATCTTATCGGTTCGTCGGAAATAGCAGTACGATAAAAATCGTTCTGATTGACTCTTTTTGCACGAGTCGTCGGACGACGAAATGCTCACATAGCTCTACTATGCTCCGCTTCCGTCGCCTAGCCTTGCACAAAAATAGTCTAATCATTTACGATTTTTGGTCGGGGGATAGGTGCGGTGGCACACCGCAAGAAAAAAGCTAAAGATTAAAACATTGTTTAATATTTCGTAATACCAGCAATTCTATGAAAAAGTATGTTTGCACAGTGTGTGCGTGGATTTATGACCCTGCAGTGGGTGACCCAGATAGCGGCATCGCGCCAGGCACAGCATTTGAGGATATTCCCGAGGATTGGACCTGCCCAATTTGTGGTGTAGGTAAGGAGGATTTTAATCCAATCGGATAGAGAGCGTTAGATAAATTATTACAATAGAGAGGACTCACCGCAGCGAGTCCTCTCTTTGTTGCTAAAAACAAGGGTATGCCTAACCTTGTTAAACATACCCTCCCACAAATTAACCCTCTTATGCCTCCGACTTGAAGATCGTCTGTAAGAACGAATCTAAATAGAGAAGTTCTGCATCTCCGCAAATCACTTGCGATAGAAAAAGATCCTCTTCGCAGACATGGTGTAATACTCGATTGTCGATCTGCTCCATAGGCGAATTTTTAATAGATTGTCACCTATATAACGATGCTTGCGAGTATTTTATTGTCGAAATCTTAGCAAAGTGCTAGATTTTTCTCCTTTATCATCTGGCGCATATTTATCAGGGCGTATCTCATTCGACCAAGCGCCGTATTTATGCTTACCCCTGTATGCTCTGCTATCTCCTTGAAACTCAGCCCCTCGTAGTAGCGCATCTTAACAACCTCGCGCTGCTCTTCTGGTAGTAGCTCAATGAGCTGTCGAACATCTTCTGCTTGTTGCTCCGAAACGAGTTTATCCTCTATCGAAGGCTCTGCCAAATTCTTATTGCCTAGAATATCGTAGCCTGTATTCGACTCACTTACAATCTTAACACTCTTTTGTGCGCGGAAATAGTCCAAAACTCTGTTGTGAGCTATGCGCAACACCCAAGGTAAAAATCGACCTTTATCCGTATATCGACCTTCGTCCAATACCTTCACAACCTTTATCAACACCTCTTGCGTTAAATCGTCTGCCACATCGTTATTCTTCACCAACATACGAACATAGTCGCGTACTCGGCGTGTGTGGCGCTCCAAAAGTTGAGAAACGGCTTCGCGATTACCCTGTTGATACATCTCTAACAGAGCTTGATCGCTTAACATTGTACTCTTCATACTCTCTTTTCTAAAATGGTTCAAAGAGTAGATTTTTGTCGATAGGCAATAATTTTTTTAGTTAAACTTCTCGTTAATTTTTAAAGAGAATGTTTCATTTGCAACATTTTCCCGACTGCAAGATAGTGAGTTTTTACCTCTTATCCAAATTGCAGTAATCCTCTCTTTGTGCCTAATAATAACAAAATAGTAGCAAAAAGAGTGCCGAGAGAGGTGTTAAAAGGTGATTTTATCTTTTTTGTATTGTGCTGGCGGTTGGGGTGAATCGCCTAAACGGAGCGGTGAAATAACGGACAATTTCGGATTATTTTGCGCTTAAATCGATATTGGATAAAAAAAGTCGAGCATCTCGCTCGACTTTTTTACTCTCGTCTTTCGTCTTTCGTCTCTCGTCTTTTCTCCGCCACCCACTTCGTTAGCTCCACAAAGTCAGCAACCGACAGCTGCTCGGCTCGCTTGGTGAAGAATGGGTGTTCGGCACCTCCAAAGTCGCCAAATGCCGAACGCAACGAGTTGCGCAACATCTTTCTGCGTTGTCCGAATGAAGCTTTTACAACCTTTACAAAGAGTTGCTCGTCGCAATCGAGCGAGGTGGTGGCATTTCGGCGCAGGCGAATAACAGCACTCTTAACCTTTGGTGGTGGATTAAAGACCTTCTCCGAAACTGTGAAGAGGTAGTCGATATCGTACCACGCCTGCAACAACACGCTCAAAATGCCGTAGGTCTTTGAACCCTCCTTCTCGGCTATGCGCTCTGCAACCTCCTTCTGAATCATTCCCACACACTCGGGAACGAGGTTGCGATGCTCTATGATTTTGAAGAAAATCTGCGAAGAGATGTTGTACGGAAAGTTTCCGATAACTTTCACGCCTTCGGGGAAATACTCTTCGAGGTTCATCTTGAGGAAATCGCCCTCACGCAAGCGAGGCGTAAAATCGGGGTAGTGAGCGTGGAGATAGGCGATACTCTCAGTGTCAATATCTACTCCGTATGTTACAATATCTTCTCTCTTGAGTAGATACTGTGTCAATACGCCCATACCGCAACCAACCTCCAACACTTTGTCGGGGTTTTCTGCCGTTCCGCCCGAGAGCGAATTGCAAATCTTCTGCGCGATGTTCAGGTCTGTCAAGAAGTGCTGACCTAACGCTTTCTTTGCTCTTACTTGTCCCATAGTGCCACAAAGATAATAAAAAAATCGTTCTGATGAGTTCTTTTTACACGAATCGTCGGATACCGAGTTCCTCACATACGCCAAGTATGCTCCGGACTCGCTACCTAGCTTCGCATCGCTCGGCTTTTTTGCGTTGTTATTAAACTAACAGTTTAATTTCTTGCGTAGTTTCTCCAAATTTTCTAAATTTGTATGCTTTTGGCTGATTTGGAACGAAAAATGCCCATTCCGTATTGAAAAAGCCAATGGCCAATAGCTAATAGCTAAGAGAAACAAACAACAAAATATAAAATCATAAATTACTATGGCAGAAAAGAAATTTATCACTTGTGATGGCAACTACGCCGCAGCACATATCGCGTATATGTTTTCGGAGGTCGCTGCCATCTATCCTATCACGCCATCTTCGACTATGGCAGAGTATGTCGATGAGTGGGCAGCTCAGGGCCGTAAGAATATCTTCGGCGAGATTGTCAAGGTTGTAGAGATGCAGTCGGAGGCTGGTGCTGCAGGTGCCGTTCATGGCTCGTTGCAGAGTGGTGCTTTGACATCGACCTTCACCGCTTCGCAGGGCTTGTTGCTTATGATTCCGAATATGTACAAAATTTCGGGAGAGTTGCTCCCTGGCGTATTCCACGTGTCGGCTCGTGCTTTGGCAGCACAGTCGCTCTCTATCTTTGGCGACCATCAGGACGTTATGGCTGCTCGTCAGACAGGCTTTGCTCAGTTGGCAACTTCGTCTGTTCAGGAGGTTATGGACTTGGCAGGTGTGGCTCACATCGTAGCACTCCGCTCGCGTGTTCCGTTCCTTCACTTCTTCGATGGCTTCCGCACTTCGCACGAGATTCAGAAGGTTGAGTTGATGGATTCGGCATCGCTCACATCGTTGTTCGATATGGAGGCGTTGAAGGAGTTCCGCGCTCGCGCTCTCAACCCAGAGAAGCCGGTAACTCGTGGTACAGCACAGAATCCAGATATCTACTTCCAGACCCGTGAGGCTGCAAACAAGTTCTACGACGCAGTCCCTGATATGGTGGCAGAGACTATGGTCGAGATATCAAAAATTACAGGTCGCGAGTACAAGCCATTCGTATACTATGGTGCAGAGGATGCTGACCGCGTAGTTGTTGCTATGGGTTCGGTGACCGAGACTTTGAAGGAGTGTGTAGATTTCTTGAACGCTCGTGGCGAGAAGGTGGGAGTTGTAACCGTTCACCTCTATCGTCCATTCTCGGCAAAATACCTCTTCAATGTATTGCCAAAGACAGTTAAGACTCTCTGCGTACTCGACCGCACCAAGGAGCCAGGAGCAAATGGCGAGCCTTTGTACCTCGATATCGTAGATGCATTCTACGGACACGAGCTTCAGCCTGCAATTATCGGTGGTCGCTACGGTCTTTCGTCGAAGGATACCACACCTGCACAGATGTTGTCGGTATTTGCAAATATGGCGCTCTCGATACCAAAGAACCACTTCACCGTGGGTATCGTTGAT
>JAEIGA010016230.1_pt1 | contig 11339 bp, 5 predicted proteins | sample 9270691 | NCBI WGS metagenome assembly JAEIGA01 (sample SAMN17057246, study PRJNA624740) | gut metagenome | biome: biome; isolation source: fecal sample | host: Bos grunniens | place: China: Xizang | collected 2019
ATCCCATCCTTCTTTTTCTACTTCTAATAATTTATCTAATTCCCATTTGCTATTATTTTTAATACCATAAACTATAACAGTACCTTCTACGTCCAATGGTTTATTTTCTAAATATATAGAATAAGCCGGTTTAAAATACTCTCTTTCAGTATTTGTAAACCAATAATATTTTTGTCCGTCTTTATAATAATATCTATAAGAACTAGATAAATCTAATGGTAAATCATCTTTATCTAATACTATAATAGGTGACTCTATTACTGCAGGTATATATTCTTTAATAGTATTTTCTACTGTTACATTTGTAGTTTTATTTCTGTTGTCTACAATAATGAAATCAGTTATTTTCCCATTTACATTATTAAAAACATATAAATATTCTCCTGATATATCAAATTCTGAAAAGATAAAATCATTTAATGTTACAGTTAATTTCCCATCTTTGTATTCATATTTATAATAAACATTTTCTGCTATATTTAAATCAAATAGACCATAAGATGCAGTACTGTCTTTAATAATGCTATAGTTTTCAGGTTTTTCATGAATAGTTCCTGGAACTTTATTTACACAGCCTGAAAAAGAAAATTCTTTTATATTTAATAAATTAAGTTTTAAAAATGAATTGTCTACTATTTTGATACCTCCAGAATCTGGAGATGTTCTAACATAATCATTATCATTAGCTGTTGTTATAGCTATATTTTTTATTTTTCCAGTTGTACCTTTGAATTTTAAAGATACATATCCGTTGCTTTTCATAGAAAAACTACCATCTGATCTTAAAATATTTTTCTTATCATCATGAATTTCTTTATCATCATATAACATGATATAAGGCTTTACATCAGAATCAACAGATTCAAATTTTAAATAATATTCTCCTCTTGTTAATTTAATTCTAGTTTGTTCTATTTCAGCAGGATGTTTACAATAAGATAACTCAAATCCATCTCTATGAAAATCAATATACCCTCCATTTGTTTGTTTCATATTAACTATCCAACCATAAGGAATAGTAGAAGCTATATCGATATAGTTAATAGTATTATCTTTATTTGAATAAAATCCTATATGATAACTTTCAAAAGTAAAGTTTAGATTCATGTCACAAACTATTTGATCTCCTATAGAAACTGTATATTGATTATGTTTTTTTCTTAACATTATCTTTAAATTGTCTGTACATGTACATGAATAAGCCGAGCTAAATACACCTATTATTCTTTGTAAATCATTTTCTTTGTATATAACCTCTAATGATTTATGGTTCAATTTAAACATTAATACGGAATTTATATTAGATAAAATTTTATTATTAGAATTTATTAAAACTATTCCGAAACCATTATTATAATAATCTACATCTACCTCTATCTGAATATCTCCTGAATATATATAATCATCATATATTAAGTCTTGTTCGTAAAATCTTATTCCGTCTACCAATTCTATTCTAGAATTTGGCATAAACATAAGTATTCACCACCTTAAAAAACTCCTATAAAAATAGGAGTTTTGATTATTTGATTTCAACATCTATACTTTTAAATTTTATATATCCTGACCTATTTTTAACAATTATTTTATATTGTAAAAATCTAGTATTCAAAAAATTAATAGTATTGGCTATTTTTAAATTATCATTAATATTAATTTTTTTCCAGTTACTCCATACATCTAGTCTTTCATTATCTTTTGATGCTCTTATATATATGTCTATATCATTAATATTACTTATATCTTGAATATCTATAGATTTAACAATACAACTACTTTCTTGTTGTAGGTCATAGATTTTTGATTCTATATAACCCGATTGTGATGTTATTATAGGCATAGGATTGTCATCAGTACTAAAATATTCTACAAATACAGTTATATTATTAATATATTTATATGCTGGAATATCAACTCTTACTTTTATATAAGTTCGTAAAAAGCTTGCAGGTATATTAAATTTATTATCATATTGCACACCACAACATGGCACATAAGTTCCATATTGATCTTCAGAAGTATATACATAACTAGAAAAACCAGTCATTGCATTTAATTCTATATCATTAATTTTAATAATTATTCTTTTTATATTATCTAAATTACCAAGTCTTATAGGCATTGTTTGTATATAGCCAGGATTGCTATCAGTGAATATACAATCTGCATTCACTCCAACATTAAATATTTCACAGCTTTTAAAATCTTGGTCTTCAGTATATGATTTTAATTCTGTTATATACCAATCTAAATTAGACGTTGTTTTAATAGACCCATCAGACATTAAAGATGCAGAATATGATTTGTAATCTTTATGATTCATTAACGACATTCTATATCTAGTTCCTTCTGGTTTCTTTTCATATAATTTAAGACCTAGCAATGATATATTTTTAGTGTGTGATTCATATATACTTTTTTGTTCTGTTGATATAATTACATCATCAAGAATACCATTGTTTTGAATAATTAAATAATATCTTTCATTAGGAAGTTTATTTATAGTTGTATATCTTATATCAGAATTATCAAAAATTATTTCACTTTCTAATTCTATATTTAGTGAACGACTAAAATTAATATCTAAATATTTATATTCTTTACCTAAATAAACTTGTAAAGTTTCTGACGCATAAAAACTAACATAGTTGATTTTGTTGTTAACAAGACTATCTGTTATGTCCAAATAAGCATATCCTGTTTCTAATGTAGGAGTAAACTGTAAAGCTAAACCATTTAATCCATTTACTAATTGCATTTTCATTTCGAATTCATTCCATTCATTGAATGATTCGCATGCAGTTAAGTAATTTAATGACGATACTCCATAAGTTAAATCCTTAGAACAATCGAAACTATACAAATTCGCCATTCCTTTTAGTCTCATTTCTGTATTGGATACATAGTTGTTAGTTTCTTTATATGTAGTAATTTCTCCGCCCGATATATCTATATTATTAGAAGTATAGAATTCATTGTTTTCTATATTATCGGTATCATCTTCACTATATAAATAATATTCGCGTCCGTTTATATAGTAGTAACCAGTTTTTATTAATATAGATTCTTCTTCAATAAATTTATTAAAAATTAAAGTATCATTATCAAACTTAGCTTCAAATGTAGGTTCCGAGCAAGATACTTTCATTAAATCACATTCTAAATAGTCAGTTCGTATATCAGAATCTGCTTGAGTCAATAAATTTAAGGACTCTTTACTCTTTTTACCTTTTAATTCATGTTGACCTATTTTTTCATAAGCTTCTATATCATAATCTATAGCTTTATATAAATAATCTAAATTAAAAATAAATGCTATTGGTTTTTTAATGCTGTACACTAAGTACACTTTAAGATTTTTATTGATAACATTAGAGTCTTTCCATATGATAATACCTTGTTCATTTAATATTTCAAATGGAATATCCGTTATATAATGTCCTTCAAAAGGAGAAAAACTACAATGATATACAGTGTCTATGTTTGAATAGATTAATTTATTAAATCCATCTGCTTCTGTATAAACAATTTCAGATTTTAATAAATGAGCTTTCTTTTCTGTTCCATTGTAATAATCATATTTTATAGTTACATTTTCATTATTAGTTGATACCATAAATCTTTCTGTATTTAAAATAGTTTGATTTGTAATGGTATATGAATCTTTAATATCTATGCTTGTACTTAGATAATTAGTTTCATTTACATTATAAGTAGTTATATCATATGTACTATTGTTTAATAAGTCTATATTATTCTTTATAGCTACATAAGTAGAACTAGTACCTATAGACCAATCTTGCATGTCTTCTATATCGATGTCTGCATTATCTTTATTGTGAAACTTGATTACTGCTCCATCATTTTCATCTGTATTAAATTTCTCTATTCTATAGAAAAGAGATAATGCTGTATTTAATATTGGTGTAAAGTTATTAACAATTGGTATAAATTTATTTTCTGATAAATAAGTATCATATTCATTTACTGCTTGATACAGTTGTGATTTGGCAGGATAAAAACTAATATAGTCAAATACAGAAGTTGAAATATTACTTCTATTTTCAAATCCATTAGTTGAACCATAAATTGTTCCTAGATAACTAGGCAATTCCATAACATATTTAACTATTTTCAATCCTTTAAATATTTCAGATTTTATAGTTATTAATTCATTATACGGCATACCATCAGGATTTGTTCTATTTATAATTAATCCTTTCGAACATTTGCTGCAGTATACTTTATCATATGTAGCATTATAATCTGGAATATAATACTTAACCATATCTTCAAGAGTGACTTCTCTAGCTTCATAAGTTTTAGTTCCTATTACTGTTATTCTTTTTATAACTTGATTTGTTTTTATCTTAACATGATAATATGTAACTCCACTTTCTTCTATAGCCTCAACAGAGCATGGCTCTGCTTGTATATGTTCAATAGAATCATAAGATGATAAATCTACTCTTAGATAAGCATCTTCAGAAAGTCCTTTATATGCACATGCTGGATCATAATCTTTCTTTTCTTCTATTAAAAGACCGTCGCTATTGTATCTTAATAAATTCATTGTTCCGTTTGTTCTTATATCCAATGTTCTTATGCAATTATCTTTTGCAGGTATAAAATCTGTTAAATATCTTGCATTAAAGAAGTCGTCTCCTATATGAATTCCTTTTACTACAATAGTATCAGCGCTTTTTGTTTCTAATCTTAGAATCAATTCATTATTATAAAAATTAGGAAGCTTAAAAGTTTTGTTACTTACTTTTTCTATTTCCCCAAGTTTAGTTTCTAAACTAATAAAATAATTATTATATTTAAAATTAGATAAAAATACATCATTAGGCGAAATTATTTCAAATGAGAATGTTAACATTCTAGGCTCTACAGTTATGTCTGTTTCAAAAAATGATTCATGACTTAAATCAATATTTTTTACAACGTTATTGTCTACTAACTCTAATTGAATAGAAGCATCTAAATTATTGTTATTATCTATTTTAAATGAAACATGGTTTGCATTTATACTAAAACTAAATGTTTTTGTTTCTGTACTATAGTCTCCTCTTACTACAAATTCATCTTCTCTTTTTTCGTTAGTATGCCAATAGCCACTAAAATCGTTTATTAAACTTTTAGGAATATCTACCATGCCACATTCATAGTCTAAATATATATCATATTTTGCCATGTTTGTAATGTTTAATATTCCTAAGCCTTCACTAAAGCCAGGCTCTATTGTTATACCATCGTCATCATTAACTAAGTTTTCTACACTAGTGAAATGTTCTATTGCTGTAGCATCATATCTATCTGCAGCACTTACTAATTCATATTCGCTATTGAAAACAAAATCATTTCTTTCTTGCAATAAATCTAATACTTCTATTGTTTCATTTGTATCTTTATTGCTATATATAACTTGTGCTTGTGATATTACTAAATCATAATTATCTTCAGCATTTTTAAATTCTAATCTATAAGAATCTGAATCTGTTAATACATTTTCATTTATTTTCTCAACATCTTTACCCCAGCTGATTGAGATATCTTGTAATGCAAGTCTATCTTTTCTTTTTTTAGATTCATGTAATTTTAATTTAACATCTTCGAATGTTATATCTTTTAATTCTGAAGCCAATATTTTATATTTAATATTTGTTTTATTTAAAATATTATTATATCTTGTTAATTGAAACTCCAAATTGAAATCTATATATTTATCGTATACGTATTTTTGAAAAGCTTCTAGTGTCTTTTTGTATAAATAGATAGTTGCATCAGTAGTAAATTGAGCTTTATCAGATATCATAACTTCTAAATCATCATATGAACCTACACCATTTTGCCATTCATATACAGCTTTATCCCACATATGTGGAATATAACTAATAGATTCAAAGTCATATTCCCAATAATCTAAATCCCAACGTTTAGTTCTATAAACATCTCTATTTATTTCCGCCAACATATCTAATAGAGTTTCATAATCTTCATATGGCTTAATTAAATTTTCAGGTGTAGGTACTTCTATTATGATTTCGTCTTCAGTTAAATCTGGAAAGTCGGTCATTAATTCTGAAATGATAGCATGCTTTAATCCGTTCTCAGTACCATTTGGTAAATTTTTAGTTATATAAAGTATTCTATCTAATAATTGTTTATTAGTTTCGTTTTCTTGTCTACGAGTATTTACAAACGTAGCGAATTCATCAAATATATTCCATACATGCACTCTTTTTATTTCATATACACTTTCTACGTTGTCTATCATTACAGTTATATAATTTAAATCTTTTATATAATCATGTTCGTTTAAATATATATATCCATTCTCATAAAAAACATAGGCATTTAATTCTTCAAAGTCAGAGATTTTTTCAGCAAAAGGAAAGAATTTATCATTATAGTAAACTAAAACATCTCTAGTTGAAGTTAATTGACCAATAGCTGTTGAGTAAACATAAGCCATTACTTCATCTTCGTGATCTATATAATTATACAAAAAATAAGAGTCTATGTATCTTTGTATTTCTTCTTCTACTTTTATTTCCTCTTCAATCACAGAAGATAAAAAATTACCGCCTAATGATTTTTTATATCTCTTTCTTATATCCGTCCATAATGGAAAGAACTCAATGGCTCTTTCTATCATTTTTCTGTAATTAAACATTATCCTTCAACCTCCCACCAAATTATTTCCTCAAATAAAAATTTAGAAGTTAAAGTTTGTAATAGTTCAAAGTCACTAAGTTCTTCATTATTATTAAATAACTGTATAATATTAAAATATTCTACACCTTCTGTTGAAAGTCCTATTTTGTTTAGCTCTCCTAAATACAATTTATCACCAGGAGCTATAGCATTTATATAATTTTTTATATTTGTAATTATTAGTGTCTTTGCCACATTTTTATCATAACCATCTTTTATATCTAAATAAGCAGCTAGCCTAATATAAGAAGGTTCAGCAACTTGAAATTCTACTATAGAAGTTGGTGCTATTACTTTACTTACTTTCTCTTGTGCTTCTAAAATTGAACGAGTTATTGCTTCTTCCGTATATTCTAAAGGAATTAAATATATAGTTCCTGTTCCTATACCTTTTGTATAAGGTATATAATTAGCAGTAGTGCTATATAAAAGCTCTTTGCATTTATCTTCAATAGCTGTTCTATTGCAACTAGCGTTTCTTTGAGTCCAATTACTCAATCTATATAAATAATTTCCATCAGATTCTTCATCTAATCTAGGGCAATTTAAAAAATAACCTGTATCATCTAATTCTTCCCCTGTTTGTTTTGTAAATAAATATGGTTTTTTATTTTTCTCTATAACTTCATAAACCGTACGTAAAGAATCCGCTATTGATTTTAAAACCATGTCTAATACACTTCTGGATTCTATATCTACACTAGTTCTTTTTCTGAAGTTTTCTCTCAATTCGAAATAGATTTCTTCAAACGTTTTAATGGTAATCACCACCTATATTATAAAATAATAAACATCTTCATCACTTATTATTACTATTTTAATACTGTCATGATAATCTAAATAGTTTGTATTTAATAAAGAAACTGAAACTTTTGAGTCTGGTAATAAATCAGCAATACTAGCTTTTACCATTTCTCCTATACGAGCACATAGTCTGTCATTTGGAATATTTGAATGCATTATAGTATGCAAATCACATCCCATTCCTAAGTTTTCTCTTACAGTATTAAGTTCTGTATTTAATCTTAATTTTATGTTTTGATATATAAAACCATCTTTTGATACAGATTTTATAGTCTTATCATATTTCGGTGTATATAAATAAAAATTATAATTAAACATATTATCAGTTTTTTGTTGAAATTTATTTACAGTATGAAATCTAAACAATAACGAATCAGTTGGAGCGATATGAAAAGAGAAAACAAAACCATCACTTAAATTATCAGCATTTGTATAGAAAGAAAAATCTCCTGAATCTGTAAGGAATAAATCTAGAGCCATTATTATACCACCTCTCCTTCTATTGTAGGAGGATTTTGTTCTTCATTGTTATTTTGTTCTTCGCTTTCACTATTTGTTTCTTCGTCATCTAGTTCTCCACTTAGATCATTTAAATTGCGTTTATATTCTACTATATCTTCAGTATAATCTCCTACTGCTTCTAATCTATCATCTAATGTATAAGCGTCTAATAGATTGCCGAAGATAGGGAATCTAGCTGGTCTTCTTATTAGAACAAATTGTTCTAATGTAGGCTCCCATGCTTTAACTAATATAGTAGCATTCATAGTTAAATCACCCATAACAGTTTTTCTATTTGCTTTTAAATTGGTAAACTCTAAAAGTTGTGTATTGAATTTATGTCTATTGATTATTAAATCACTAGTTGTCAATTCTCTTTGTACAGCATTTGTAACAGATTGAAAAGCTATTTCAGTTACTACACCACTCTCTTTATCGCATTTGAATTGTGCATAAATGCCCGAATTCATTATAGAAGTACCATTAGCTTTACTTATTAAAGATGTTTTTGTTTTTGGGTTTATAACACCCATATCATATCCATGTTTTGCATTATTTGTTTTCTTTACTGCTTCATTAAATAAATTAGATTTAGTAGCCAAAATAACCACATCCTCCCGTAGTGTTGTCTGGGAATACATCATCATATAGTTTTGTCTTAGCTTCATTGATTGATGTCTTATCTACTTTACCTGTTATAACGAAACGTCTATTTTGTTCTGTTACTCTAACATAATCTCCTACATCTGGGAACCAAGGTATAATACCTTTATGATCTAATATAACTCTGACATTGTATGCCACTTCGGGAATACCGTCTCTTGTTACTATACTAACAGTACAGGTGTTGGCGTCTTCATTAACGCCAACAACCTTTCCTATTTTTTCTTGATCATTATTATATTTGGTAGATTTAGACACTATGTTAGACTTTATTGCTCTTTTTAATTCGCCTGCCATTTTATCACCTACTCAATTTTATTTTAACGGATTAGCTTCTGGATATATAGTGATTACACATATATCATCTGTCATTTGATAATTAAACATTGGCTGTTCTTCTCCATTGTGAAGCCAATAAGTTTTTTCTTTTACACTTTTAACTGCTTTTTCTAAAGCCTTACTATCTTTACATTGTAATTCAAAAGCGAAACCGGTATTTTTCCACGATCTTGTATCATTTATTCTAGCTCCGCTCATAAATACAACATCTTTATTTTTTAAGTTTTCATCATTTAATATATATTTTAATACTACCATTGCATCTTCTTGAATCATTGGTAAATCTAGTACAGGATAATCTTTTAATTGTCCACTAGGATTTTCTTCCACAAAATATCTAATAACACGAGACCCAGATTCAAATGATATATTATCTTTTTTATTTCCTTTACTGTGAGCCAGTGAGAAGTTAACTTTATTTGGATGAGATTTCAATATAGCTTCTTTAACTTCTGGATCATCTTCTACAGGATATAGATTTAGTATGTTAGGATTAGTAAATAGCGAAGAAGAATGTATTGCAGTAGCAGACCCTTCCGTACCAGATATCAATGTAGGTTCTATATTTTTATCAACTGCAACACCTAAATTTCTATATTTTAAATATGTAGAATCTTTTCCTCCGTTTGTATCAAATTTCAAGACTCTATATTTAGTTCTAAGCATACGTGTAGCATTGCTTCTAGCTCCAAATTCTTTAGATACGGCTCCATATGTATTTTGAATCATACCTTCTACTTGTGTAGTATCTTCTACTTCAAAATCTGTTTCTAAATGTTTTAAAGTATTAGACCAATTGAATACAGTTTTTTGATATTCTTCATGTTCAAGGAATGGACTTATTAAATATTTACCTAATCCCCATCCCCAATCACTAACAGACTCTACGACTTTAACAATCATACCTTGCATAGAATCTTCACAATCTTCTTCTGTATATTCATATCCTACAACAGAACCTTTATGTCCGTTCATGCCTGCTATAAAAGGTCTATTGTCTTTAAATATAGGATATACATCTAGCATTTGTATATTTCTTATCCAACGAGTTAGGAATGATTTCGCATTTTTAGTCAAGCAAAATACAGTAGTTGCTATGACAACCATAGCTATAATTGCGTAAATATTTCCTCCACTCATTTTTAACATTTCTACAACTCCTTTAAACCCTTTTCCGGCAGAAGCTGTTTTTAATCCTAAAGCTTTACCCATTCCTGTGTTTGCTAACATTTGAATAGCTCTAGTTTCTCCTACTTTTTTAATTAAAGGTTTAACGAATTGTGCAGCAGCTTTTAATACTTTAGTATCTACGGAAGCTAACTTTTGTATAATAGCTAGTCTACCAGTTACAGAAACAAGAGCTCCTGCTATAACATTACCTATAATGACTTGAACAGATGGTTCTAATGGATCGTCCATTCTTACTATTAAATCTGGATAGACAGTAGTAGTAAAACCAGTATCAAAATTCATAGAATAAACAACAGCTTCTACTTCCATTTGACCTGACATATTTTCATATGTATCAGATAAATAAATTCTGTCATAAGGTTTAACAGATGGATCTCCTATAACACATATCTCTCCTTGATACATGTTCATCATAGTTTCTCTTAGCGTATTCCCTGTTATACGTTCAGCTAAAGATTTATTTACTTTATCTGCCTCCGCATTTAAATTCCATTCTTCAGAGAAGTGTGTAAAGAACGGAATATCTATTCCTCCATTACCTGAAGCCACTAACCCTGTATCTACTGTCATAGATTTTTGATGTTCTGGATATATATTTATATCTACGTACATAGGACCACAAGTTTTTTGCTCTTTACCCCACCACATATCTGTTCCTTCCCAAACACCAACGGCATTTGTTTTTATATTCTTTCCAGATGCTTTAATAGAGTTAAATATTATATCTGTATAAGAATCATAATAATGGAACTGTTGGAATGGTTTACGTTTTTCTATATATTTACCATCCATTATATCGTATGCATAAGCATAATAATGATTAGGTTTACATAAACAAACCGTACTTCTGAATCCAAAATCTCTTACTGCTCCTATATAACCTACACCTGAATAAGCACACAGAGTTAATAAATCCCAAAATGTTTTATCCTGTATTGTTGTGTTTATTGTTGGAGTAGCCATAGTTGTTTCTTTTTTAGCGTATAATTCATTTGTACCCGATAACAATGTACCATCTACGACTTCATAAATATTCTGAACTACTTCTCCTTCTGAGAATACCTTATTAAATCTTTTATCTCCAAAATGATATATACCGAATGGGTTGTCTCCATAATAAC
>JAEIGA010016231.1_pt1 | contig 11338 bp, 9 predicted proteins | sample 9270691 | NCBI WGS metagenome assembly JAEIGA01 (sample SAMN17057246, study PRJNA624740) | gut metagenome | biome: biome; isolation source: fecal sample | host: Bos grunniens | place: China: Xizang | collected 2019
TAGAACAGAAAGAGACGAGGACCTATCTTTTAATTTTAGCCAAAAGTATGCATCTATTATATCCAAATACGAAGAAGAAATATACGATAAAGCTGGTTTAGCGGCAAAAAGTATCAGGTTTGGAAACTTTGATATTGATGAAATGATAAAATTACATGAAGATGCTGTAAAATGCTTTTATGAATTTCAAGATTTTTGCTTTAATAAAGGTAAAGGTGGCAAGATATATTTTGAAGATATGTGGTTATATTGTCATAATTTAACTCAAGATAAATTTAGTTATATAACAAATTGTGAGAACGAATTATTAGATTTGAAATCTAATTATGATGAGAGAAAACGGTATTTTGATAGTTTAAATGAGGTTAAAATCAAGATTAAGCAATTGCTTAACAATCAATCAGAAATAGACCAAAAAGAACTTTATAAGAATTTTTTACCGTTAAAGGCTTCGGAGATTCTTGTTGTTATAAAAAACTTGAAAGAAGAACGTTTTTTGTTGATTGAAAAACATTCAGATGGTTGCAAAATAATCAAAAAATATAGTGCTTGAAACTTTACATAGAAAAATGGTTAAAAAATGGCGGAATTGTGAGTGGTGTAGCGGTTTTTATGTTTAATGATTTTGTATTTAATCTGATTAAGACTTTTGGATTGTTTTACATATTCTAGACATCAACTATTACAAAACAAATGAAAGTGGTGGTTTTCTGCGGGGTGCGTGAGGAAAAATACTTTATGCGCTGGTATATCATAATCCTTTGGTCGGGGGTCCGAATCCCTCCGCTGCTACCAAAATTTCCCGGTGTTCCGGGATTTTTTATTTTGTAAAAAATTTCCGATTTCGCCCGAATTTATCAGTTTTAGCAGATATATTTACATATACTGGACATAATGTTGGACATAGAAACACCGCCCGAGGGGCGGTTGGGGTTATCGTGTTTTCATACGCAAAGTTGCAATTTTATATTTTATCGTTTCTTTTTGATCCAGGTCACGTTTTTCTGCCAAGTCAATCAGGTTGAAAAATAATGGCGCACGCAAACGGGTAAATATAGAAATTGGATTCAGGCGTGAACGTGTCATCGCACGGCCAATATTGTATTTTGTTTGGGCAAAAATAGTTCCTGATTTATCTGCTATCTGAATAGAGCCAGTATTATAATTCCACATATCATAATCGCCATCCCATTCACGACCACCATGTGGTGCGTAAATTTTCAAGGACAAATCGTTTTTTTTGAAGATATAGGTTGTAGAATACGAATTGTGGGATTTTGAACCCTTGATTGTTTTATCGTTGATGATTGTTTTTGCGATATCATAAACCTGACTGATTGTGTATTTTGGCATGTTGTATTCCCTTTATTTTGTCTTGTGATAATGCGGACAGTGTTTTGCGGCAAGGCGTGCCTGATGTGTTGCCCGCTCTAATGCAGCCTTTAATGCGCCTTGGGGCAGTGGTGTAAAAACCATACTATCATCACTATCCCAACTATAATTTTTAAGTTGTATTCCTGCATCACATTCTTTGCCGAATTCATCAATGTATTTATTTATAGCCATATCGCCAATCATAGGATGTATGTAATAAGTAGCATAAATTGAACCACTTGCGTGCACGTTTGCCCATAGTTCGCAATTCTTTTCACATCCATCACAATAAAACTTGGCTTCTTGTACAGACGACATTTTAAGTGCCTTTTTAATATTTTACACAAGATTTATAGCATAAAAATGCTGTTTTGCAAGCGGTGTAGCGGATTTTAGTGTCTTTATTATTAATAATAATATTTATTAAAAAGTTTACTTTTGTGTTTGTAAAGTAAAGTTTTTTGCTAAAAAAGTTTACTTTTGTGTTTGCAAAGTAAAGTTTTTATGATAGTATATTTACTAAAAGGTGAAGTCATGAATAATATAAAAATAGGTAATTTTGTACAGCAATCTGCGGGTTTTAAGGCTTTTATACCCAATGAATTTCCGCCGATTGTGGGATTGTCTTTGCCAAATACTATAATATCAAAACATACGGAAGCTATAAGATTATTAGGTAAATTGGATGGAATTACAGAATTGTTACCTGATAAAGATTGGTTTTTGGTTATGTTTGTAAAGAAGGACGCATCTTCATCAAGTCAAATAGAAGGCACTAATGCCACAATGATGGATGTGATTGAAAAAGAAAATGTTGAACCAAGCTCTTCTTTACCCGAAGATGTTGACGATATTATACATTACATAGATGCATTGAATTATGGTCTTGTTCGTGCCAAAGATTTTCCTTTGTCATTAAGGTTTATTAGGGAATTACATTCAAAATTGATGTTGAAAGCACGCAGTACACATAATTCTTATCCTGGGGAGTTTAGAACCAGTCAAAATTGGATTGGGGGTACTAGACCGGATAACGCGACTTATGTTCCGCCACCTGTTGAAGATATGAAACGTTCATTAAACGATTTAGAAAAATTTATGCATGCAGATGATGATTATTTACCGCTTGTTAAAGCGGGGTTGTTACACGCACAATTTGAAACAATTCATCCTTTTAATGATGGTAATGGCCGAACAGGTCGTATGTTGATAACTATGTTTTTATGGTGTAAAAAATTGTTGGAAATGCCAATATTGTATTTGTCAGCATATTTCAAACAACATAGGGATGTGTATTATCAAAAATTAAACAATTATCATAGTGGTGATATTGTTGGGTGGTTGGATTTCTTTTTAGATGGAATTATTGAAACAGCAAATTCTGCGATAAAAACATGTGCTATGATTACTAAATTACGGGAACGCGATACAGACAAAGTAAAAGTTTTAAGCAAAGCTGTATCACAATCAACCATGAATGTTTTAGAAAACTTATATAAAATGCCTGTTGTTGGTATTTCAGATATTATGAAATGGACAGGCACAACACAGCCGTCTGGCTATAAGATGATAGAACGATTGGTAAAAATGGGAATTCTGGTAAAACTTGGTGATAATGCTTATGCTCAAAAATGGTATTATAAGGATTATATAGATTTGTTTTATAAAGAGTAAATTATCCATTTTTCTAAAACTTTACATAGAAAAATGGTTAAAAAATGGCGGGTTTCTGGGGAGTTCGTGCGGAAATTTACCGTGGGGGCAGATATGTCATAATCCTTTGGTCGGGGGTCCGAATCCCTCCGCTGCTACCAGAATTCAAACCGCCCGTGTGGCGGTTTTTTATTCTGTGCGTCGTGATACCGTGTTTGATACACTTCTGTTGGTGTTTTTACCAGATGTTGGTCTGGATACCTTTGGATTTGTAATAGCTTGTCTTGATTTATAAGTCGTGTTGTCATAAATATCACGCTTTGTTTCTTTTGAAACTGTTCGGGCTTGTGTATTTATGCCTGTGCGTGATTTTACAGGCACAGCATTTTTACTGGTGGATGTTGTAAACAATGTTGTATTGTTTAATGTCGCCCAATTAAATCCTTTGGATATAGTTGATGGTTTGGATGTGGATATGCTGGTATTTGATGTGTTTGTTGCGGGGGGCGATACTGTGTCTTCTTTTTCAATTGTTTCTGTGTGGTTTGTGCTTTTGTCAAATAGTGTTGGTGAAATTGGATAAGATGTGGTTGTTATGTTTTTTGATGCTGTTTTGTTTATGTCTTTTAAAGCTGCAGATGGTTTAGTTGTTTGGTTTATGCATTCCGTATGTGTGGCATTTGCCTTGCCATAGTTACAGGGTGTTGCACCGCGATCTGTATTGTAGTGTGTGTCGGCATAAAATATCCCGCCAAGACATATATTATCACCCGTGCAGGCGGTACATGTTGTTGTGTTGGCGGGGACATAAAAACCGGGCTGACACACAATAAACGGTCGATCACCACCAGGTATATATCCATTGTTTTGAATCGGGGTACGTCCCTGATCTTGCATTAGTGATGCATCGTATATACCACCCAGACATTGATAGTTTTCTGTATCACATGTGCTGCATTCGGTTGCGTTTGCTGGTAAAAAATCCCCTGGATTACAATTTACTTTTAATCCTTGATTTTTTATTTCTGATTTTGCAAAGCGTCCGCCGGGACAAACTTGATTTTTTGATGCGTTGCATGATTTACATGTTGTGGTGCCTGTGGGCAGATATGTCCCTTCGGCACATTCGATTTTTGATTCCGAAGCATAATATATTTTATTTCCATTTATATCGTATTTAAAACAATCGCCCAAGGATTTACTGCCCTCGGCCGAGTGTGGAAAATGATATGGGCATTGAAAAATGGAATCTGCTTTTTGGAGTTTGCCCGTGATATCATATAGATTACAGTCGTTAAAATATACAAAATTTCCATTTAAAAGTCCGTATCCACCAAGTTCTGCGGTATAAAATTCTGAGAATTCGCTTAAATAATAATATATTGGTAATTGTGGGGTGGCGCTTAGATTGTCATTAATAACTTCTATGTCGCTACAGTATAGCTCCTGACCCCGATTAGACGGAAATTGTATTGCTGTTTTAGAAGAACAGTATCCTGTTTCTCCAGGAGCATAATTGCCACGGCGTTCATATTCTCCATCATTTAAACAAAAACAGCCGGCGGGACACTTTTCTTTCTGTGCGTATGCGCCCAGTGGGAATAAAACCGCCAACGACAATAAGATTCCAAAAGACAATCGCATAATTGTATTTCCTTTGTTATAAAATAACCGTCACATAAGCGGACGGTTGGAGGTTCATAACTATAACTTGTAGAAAATAGCGTGCTTATTCAACATATTCGCAACCCTCCAACCAAAATAAAGTTGGAGGTATTTTTTGTCCCCACGGACACTACAAGTTTTCAGGGTTATGACGCCCCAACACAGTCCCCTGTGTCAGGGAGATTATATCATATTTATATATTTTATTTGAGTGATTTTTGTGTATTCTTGCACGGTTGACTTTTTTTTAGATATTCTCTAATATGTACACGATATATGCGAAAGGGGATTTTTATGCGTAAATTAATTGCAACTTTATTTGCGTTTTTACCGTTTGGTGCACTGGCGAATCCGGCGTGTCCCGTATGCACAATTGCGGTTGGTGCGGGGTTGGATATTGCACGTCGTATGGGGGTGCCGGACAGTATTGTTGGCCTGTGGGCGGGTGCGTTGTTGACGTTGGTTGGTTATTGGACATTGAAATTTATGGATAAAAAGAATTGGCATTTCCGTGGTCGTGACACAATTGTTATTCTGGCATCTGTTGCAATGATTGGGTTTGTTTATATGGGGGCGGTAGAATATGCACCAACATCAATTTGTGGAATGTTCACAATGGATCCAGTTTTGTTTGGTACAATATGCGGTGCGTTAATATTTATCGGTACTGGAAAACTGTATCAATGGATGAAAACACGAAATGGTGGCCATGCACACTTTCCATTTGAAAAGGTGGTATTGCCATTGGTTGCTTTGTTACTGGCCAGTTGGTTGATGATGATTTGTTTTTAAATTAAGGGGAAATCGATGAAAAAAATAGAATCCGTTCAAGAATTTGTTGAAAAACTGGATGCCGCAAAAAAGGTTAACCCAAAGGATTTATCGTCCGATCAGGATTTGACAATTGCCATCATGAACCTGATTTCAATTGAAGAACATTTAATGTTTTCGGGCGCAAAAACCGGCAAACACGAATACTATGATTTGATTAACCAGGTACGTGAAATGCGCAAAAACGCAATGCTAAAAATCATCCCATCTTATGAAGGTGAAGTGTGGTGTATTTCAAAGCATCTGTTGGCGGCATCAATGCGAGTATTCGAAGTTGGTACCAAGGCATTGGCCGCGGGTGACAAAGACACCGCATATGATTTATTCGATCAATCATATGGATTGTATTGTATGTTCTGGGGGTTGAATATGGGAATGCTTGGTGGTGAGGCACCAAAATCAAAACAATCCACAAAGGCGGTCAATGAAACAAAACAAGAAGTTGCAAAACAATCCGTCGAACCCACACCAAAATCCGGTGGAATGGGCAAATTAAAAGCCTGGGTTAAAAATGCGGTTAATTGTTGTATAGAATAAAAATCCCCCAGTTGGGGGATTTTTTATGATAAGGAATTCATACCTGTGGGAATGTTGGCAAAAATAAATATAATTCATCACAGGAGAGTTTTACATGCACAATTATATTGATAACTTGTCTTATTCGTTACGATTGACACAATATCAATCAGAAACGTTGAATAAAAACAGTAACGAATATAATATGGGACGCGTAATAAAAAGGGGTGGCGTAATTTATGTGCCATATATGTCCCGCGGATTTATCGACCGGGTTATTAAATTATTTTACGGCGTGCGTGCAGATTTAATTGGACAAAACAAAATACTGGTAAAAAACAAGCGTAATATTAAATTTTATAAAAACGGATTTTATCGGATTAAACTTGGACGTTTTGTATATTATGCAGATGCGATGGGACGCGGTATTTCACGTAATGCGTTTTTGCGTGGAATCGCAGACTAGAATTTATCATGTGTCTTGATAAATTCACGCAGATAGTCTCCGTCAAAATTTATCAAAATTTCAGACAGTGAATAACGGCGTGTGCCATCTGGCATTATATCTAATTGTATTGTGGTTGCTGATGGGGATGTGCCACGCATTGTCAAATCTAATGTCGTATACATTTCGCCGTTTTCTAATTCTATCGTTCCAATACCATTAACATGTCGCATAGATATAGACATCGGTTCAGTGGTGATAAAGTTACCATTTTCATATTGGCCGACAATATGTAAATTTTTTAATTTGGTTTCGCCACCGTTTAAAGCACGTGATAAGGCGAATTCCATATTTAATTTACCTAGATCTTTGGCGGATGCGTAAAAATCATCCAGTCCCAACCCTATAATAGTTCCACCATCGAATGACAAGTCCATTTCGCCCGCCATATTGTACCAGATGTCGTGTGCAATTTGGCCAGATGTTTTCATATGAATTTCGGCTGTTATCATTGTATCGCGCAGGTTTAATGGCATATTTTTACTAAGCAATTCGCCATTGATTACAAATTTATTCATTTGCGCAAATATGTCGTAATTGTTTTTATCTTTTTCAATGGTTACAAGTACGTTTCCGCGTGCATTATCTGTGATAGAAAATACTATTGCGTTATTCTTTAACGAATAAGCAAAGTTTGCATATTCTATATTGTTGTAAATAATTTTATCCGCAGACAAGGATATATTTGCGTTAATATCAAATGGAATTAAAATCGGTGCGTTTGTTAAAAATTCTAATTCATCATAGCGTGCAATAAATTCATCAGATATAAATTTGTCCAGATTTAATAAATCTGTGTGAATGGTTATATTGTTTCCATTGATAGATCCAGAAAATATTGTTCCTGATAAATCCAGGGTAAAATCTGAAATTTTTCCATTGTCATATATACCTGATATTGTGTACGGCATATCGTTAATTGCACGCAAGTCCAGATTTGGTACCCAAGTATGTGACGATGTGCCACTTAGTGTAAATTTTTTACCATCAATCTGAATTTGCCATTTTTTGTTATGGGGGATAAATTTCATAACTTTTCCGAACCAAGTGAAATCACCAATGTCACGGTTCATAAAATCTGGTAAAAAGGGCAGGGTTACTTTTGCCCATTGTAAAGTTTTGTTTCTTGCAAACTTGAATTCTGGCTCTATATTTTCAGGTGTAATATGATATGTGCCGGCGACATCTGAGAAATCGAAACTAATTTTTCCATGGGCGCCAAGTCTTTTTATGCGTTCGTTGAATATTCCGGATTTTGGCATTTTTTTATCAGATTTAATTGTCATATCAAATGAATTGTTATTCACAGAAATATCCCCCGTTATGTCGCCATACGAATATGGTGCGCATTTCCAATTGGATGGGGTGCCCGAAAATAGGCATGTTGAATCTATCCCGTCAAATGGCATTGTAACCAAGATGTCGTGTGCCCCAGATGAATCAATATGACCACCAGTTATTGCAATATCGTCCGCGACAATGTTTGTTATTTGGATTGAATTATTTACAGCAATTATATTTATACGAACATGCTTGAACGTATGGTTCATAAATTTTAAGTTACCATAAAAATCCAAGTCGTATTGTGTGTTTGTCAATGCGTTTCCGAAATCAAAAATATTTGAAAAATCATAATTGATGTTATCTGATTTTAATTGAATGAATTTTATTCCATTTGGTTTTGTTTCTATGTTACCTGTTATGGTGCCTGCACGAATATTTGTATATTTAAATCCGTTGCCACCATCCCATTCAAAGTTTAATGTGACATCAGAATCAATTGACAATTTTGGTTGTTCGATATCCAGCCAACTGTTTAAATTATCTGTTTTAAAAGACATGTGACCACGCATTGTACCGTTATCAAAGAACTGTCCAACAATATCCAAGTCATTATTTTTATTAGTTATATGAAATGTATTGCCGGCAAATTCAACGTCATATTTATGGTTTTTTGTTCGAATAATTCCGTTGAATTTATTGTCCTGCATTTTTGCGCTTATTATGTGAAAATCACGTCCCATAAAGTGTATGTCTGAATCAAAAATGTTTACAGTATGATTGAAGTTTGCCGGGACTAATTTTGGAATATTTATATCCGCATCATATACGGTAACGGATGGTTGAATTTCAGGATTGTTCAGGTTAAACAGAGTGCTGAACGGGATCGATATCATAACAGAACCAATTTTGGCCGTGGGTACGTGTACGTCGTGTGCAACAATCTTTGCGCCGGACAATAAACTAAAATGTATATCACCATCCAGAATTGCCTCAACATTTGTTTGATTTGCAATTGCCCGTTCTATCATAGGTTTGAATTTATTTAATGTTATCATTGATGGTACAATGATAAAGGCCAACACAACAGCGGCGATTATTGATATAATCGACCAAATAATTCTGCGTTTGTGTCTGGGTTTTAAAGCCATTCTCTCGTCCCTTGTATTTTGATTATAATGAATTATACTAAGTGTTGTGAACAAAAAAATATTTAATCTTGAAAGTAATTACAAACCAATGGGCGATCAACCGACCGCCATATCTGAATTAGTGTCCGGTGTAAATGATGGTCGCCGGTCCCAGGTGTTGTTGGGTGTAACCGGTTCAGGCAAGACGTTTACCATGGCAAATGTTATTGCGGAACTTGGGCGGCCGGCATTGATTATGGCACCGAACAAGATTCTGGCGGCGCAATTGTACACGGAAATGCGGTCGTTCTTTCCAAATAATCATGTGGAATATTTTGTGTCTTATTATGATTATTATCAGCCAGAGGCATATATGCCCACAACCGATACCTATATCGATAAGGATGCATCGATAAATGAACAACTGGATCGTATGCGACACAGTGCAACCCGCGCAATGCTGGAAGAACGCGATGTTATCGTTGTATCCAGCGTATCATCTATCTATGGTATGGGGTCGCCCGAACAGTATGCGGGAATGCGATTGGTCTTGCGCGTGGGGGATAATATTTCGATGCGAGATACTATGCGTGCATTGGTTGATATTCAATATAAACGTAACGATATGTCGTTTGAGCGTGGTGAATTTCGTGTGCGTGGTGATACGCTGGATTTGTTCCCATCCCACGCCCAAGACAGGGCCTGGAAAATATCTTTCTTTGGTGATGAAATTGAAGAAATATGGGAATTTGATACATTGACCGGGGCAAAATTACAAAGGTTGGATCGGGTTGCGATTTATCCAAATACACATTATGCAACCCCAATGCCCAGTGTCTTGCAAGCAATTGGCGAAATTAAAAAAGATTTAAAAGAACGCTTGGAATACTTTCATGAAAATATGAAGTATATAGAAGAACAACGTCTGCGAGAACGTGTGAATTTCGATATAGAAATGATGGAAAATACAGGTACGTGTCGTGGGGTTGAAAATTATTCACGATATTTATCAGGGCGTGCCCCGGGAATGCCACCGCCGACATTGTTTGAATATTTGCCAAAAGATGCGGTTTTGTTTATTGATGAAAGCCACGTAACCGTTCCACAAATTGGTGCAATGAGTCGTGGCGATCGTGCGCGCAAAGAAACATTGTCGCAATATGGGTTCAGATTACCGGCCTGTATTGATAACCGTCCATTAACGTTTGATGAGTGGGACGTGTTGCGACCACAAACAATTTTTGTTTCTGCAACGCCAGGCACATGGGAATTGGAACAATCGGGTGGTATTGTTTCCGAACAGGTTATAAGACCAACGGGATTACTGGATCCGGTATGTGATGTGCGACCAACAACGCATCAGGTGGATGATTTGCTGGACCAGATAAAAAAGACATCTGGGCGTGTGTTGGTGACAACGCTTACCAAAAAAATGGCAGAACAGTTAACAGATTATCTGAATGAAAATGGGGTACGGGCTAAATATCTGCACAGTGATATTGAAACACTGGAACGTATTGAATTGTTGCGTGATTTACGCTTGGGAAAATTTGATGTATTGGTTGGAATTAACTTGTTGCGCGAGGGGTTAGATGTTCCTGAATGTGAATTGGTTGCAATTATGGATGCAGATAAAGAGGGGTTTTTACGTTCAACACGTTCGTTGATTCAGACAATCGGGCGTGCGGCGCGTAATGCAAATGGTTTGGTTGTTTTGTATGCTGATAAAATCACGGATTCTATGCGTGCGGCATTGGATGAAACAGCACGTCGCCGCGAAAAACAAATGACGTATAATGCGGAACATGGAATCGTACCACAGACAGTGACCAAGGCGGTATTTGCACAGGTTGGTGAACAACAAGAAAAAACTGACAAAACGCATCGATTTGTATATGATAAATCTGGTGGGGTTATGGATGCGGAAACACTGCGTAAAGAAATCGCAAAACTGACCAAGAAAATGCGTAGCGCGGCAGAGGACCTGGAATTTGAATTGGCAGCGGAAATCCGTGATCAGATTCATAAACTTGAAGATGATTTATTATTGGTGGAGTAAGGTATGAAAGAATATATTTTAAACAATGTTGATGAAATGCGTTGTTGGGCACGTGATTTTGCAAAAACATTATCTACACCGTGTGTGGTTGCGTTGTACGGTGACTTGGGAATGGGAAAATCTGAAATTGCACGTGCAATAATTCAAACGCTGCGTGGGGCGGATACCGTTGTCCCCAGTCCGACATTTACGATTGTACAAAATTATGATGGAATTTCACATTTTGATTTATATCGTGTCGAGGACGAGTCCGAGTTGGTTGAAATCGGATTAGTGCATGCAATTGAAAATGATATTACGCTGATAGAATGGCCACAAATTGCA
>JAEIGA010016232.1_pt1 | contig 11337 bp, 9 predicted proteins | sample 9270691 | NCBI WGS metagenome assembly JAEIGA01 (sample SAMN17057246, study PRJNA624740) | gut metagenome | biome: biome; isolation source: fecal sample | host: Bos grunniens | place: China: Xizang | collected 2019
GTTTCCACGCTTGTGCATTGCTATATATGTCAGACCGAGACGGCCGACCAGAGGCAGCATTTCAGCATCATCTTCTCCAGCTGATATATCATTTACTATCAATGATTCACGAGCAAGCTCATGACCACGTAGAAATGCTATCAGTTCATATGCATTTCTGATTACGGATGCATGATATGTATCGATGGAAATACGGGGAAATGATTCTCGCTCACATAATTCACGAAGCAGAGGTTCTATCCTGTTCCACTCTTCAATCTCCCCCACTGCTACAGAACCTGGACGTGTGGAACATGCACCGATATCAATGATATCCGCCCCTTCATCCAGCAAGGTAGATATACGCTGCATGGCAGTGGTAAGAGGACTACCGTCAAGACACCTGCTTGCGGCAAAATAGGAATCATCCGTCAGATTGACGATGCCCATTATCTGTATATTTCTGTCGGGACTGATCATTATGCAAATGTAGTAAATTTATTATATTTGCAGGATAAACCTTATTAATATGCTGGTAGTACTCGAAGGCCTTGATGGAGCCGGAAAATCCACTCAGGTCAAGAAACTTAGAAGCTATCTTGAAGAAGTCTTCGGAAAGATAGAATATATACATTTCCCACGTTATGATGCTCCTGTATATGGAGACCTTATAAGCCGTTTCCTTCGCGGAGATTTCGGTGATAATGAGACAGTTCACCCACAGCTTGTTGCCCTGCTTTTTGCTGAGGACAGACATGGTGCAGCCCCTGGCATGAAACAGATTCTCGATCAGGGAGGCACAGTGCTTCTGGACCGATATGTCTACTCAAACATTGCATACCAGTGTGCCAAGGTAAAGGACGAAACTGAAGCAGAGACTCTCCGCAACTGGATATTCAACACCGAATACGGCAACTTCGGGCTTCCTAAGCCAGATTTGAACATCTTCCTTGATGTTCCTATCGATTTTGTAGAGAAGAAGCTCAAAGGAGCCAGAGGAGGCGAAGACAGAGAGTATCTTGAAGGCGCTCAGGACATACATGAGGCGGACATAGAATTCCAGAAAAAGGTCCGCAGCATCTATCGCAGACAGTGCGAACTGGATCCGGACTTCATACGTATAGACTGCTCTGACGAATATGGAATGATGATGTCTCCGGGAGAGATTTTTGCTAAGGTCAAGTCTGTTGTAGACGAAAGATTATGAATTACTTTGTAGCAAAGGGCAGACGTTTCTGCGGTTTCATCGCGGGATTTGTATTCTATATTTCCGGTATTCTCAAACTGCTCGATCCTGTCGGCGCAGGACTTGTCATGAGCGAATACCTCGATTTCCTGCATATTGGCTTTCTTGATTCCATTTCCAAATATTTAGGCACCGCCGCTGCTTTGGTAGAAACCCTTTTAGGTGCTGCCTTGATAAGCGGAGTATGGAGAAGAGTTACAGGAATCGCTGTGATGATAATGCAGGGATTCTTCACTGTCCTTACACTTGCACTGGTAATATTCAATCCGGAGATGGACTGCGGATGTTTTGGCGAGGCCATACATCTGAGCCACATGCAGACTTTCCTCAAGAATCTGGTTCTGATGGCCCTTCTTGCGGCCAATTTCATTCCTTTGAAAGGTCTTGGCAGACCTAAGAAGAGGAAATATGTCTCATTCGGCATTGTCACGGCTTCAACCCTTGCCTTCACAATCTACTCGTGGATGTATCTGCCTCTGATAGATTTTACAGACTACAGTGGCCCGGTACGTCTTCAGGCCGCAGAAGCTTCCGTTGCAAATGAGGAGGATATGTACGAAGCCATGTTCATATATGAAAAGGACGGGGAACAGAAAAGCTTTGATCTTGAGCATCTTCCTGATTCCACATGGACGTTTGTAAGTACAGAAACAATACTGAAGGAAGAGTTCATGGACAACAGCGTAGGTCTTTCGATCTACGATGACGAGGGTAATTATCTGGACTCACTTGCCACGAAAGGAAAGGTACTTGTGGTTTCTGTATACGATCCTGATATCAAGCAGAACAGATGGGATGAAATCCATGCCTTCACAAAGAATGCAGAAGCTGCCGGTTTTCTACCGATAATCCTTAGCGCTGATGTAGGCCAGGAACTTGGAGAAAATACATATAAATCTGATTACAAGACACTTATCACCCTTAACAGGTCCAACGGAGGTGTGACATATTTCAGCGACGGATATCTGATCAAGAAGTGGTCAAGATGCTCAGTTCCCGACATTGAAGAGTTAAACCAGCTTCAGACTGAAGCAGAAACTGAAACAATGATCGGACGCAGCACTCAGGGCAGCCTTTCTTTTCAGTCCTTTCTGCTGTACGTATTTGCTGTAATGCTTCTTCTATAGCTTCTCAAAAAGCTTCTGAACATAGTCTGAAGCCTGAATTGTATCCACCTTTGCCTTGTAGCTCTGGTGCATGGCTTCAAAAGAATCTCGATTTGCAGACTTTATCGGCTCAGCCGGAGGTGACTCCATCTTGAGCGGATTGATAGGGCTGCCGTTCTTCCATACACGGAAGTCAAGATGAGGACCGGTAGAACGTCCTGTAGATCCCACGTAGCCAATCACTTCACCCTGACGTACTCTCTGCCCCGCCTTCAGACCTTTTGCATATTTTGACAGATGGAGATAGGCTGTAGAGTATACTGAATTATGCTTGATTCTCACGGTATTACCGCCTGCACCCTCGTACTTCACACTAGTCACAACACCATCACCGATAGTCATCACAGGAGTACCGGTCGGTGCAGCATAATCCACACCTGTATGAGGCTGGACCTTACGGGTCACAGGATGCTTTCTCGAATATGAGAAGCCTGAACTTACTCGTGTATAATTCAACGGAGCTTTAAGGAAGGCCTTCCTCATGCTCTCTCCCTTTTCGTTCCACCAGATGTTACCTCCGTCATTCTGATTGTACATCACCATAGGGAAATCCTTACCGTCATGGCTGAAGACAGCATATTTCACAGTATCCACAGCTATCACCTCACCGTCACATCTCTTCTCCTGATAAAGCACTCTGAAACGGTCACCCTTCTGAAGAGCAAAAAAGTCTATTGTCCATGCGTATATGTCTGACAGACTGATAATAAGCAGCGGTGATACTCCTGCCTTGAGCATATCATTCCAGAGCGAGGAATTGATGGTAACGTCAGCATATCTCTCTGTCACCTCGACTGGCTTGTCATAAAGCCACACCTGAGGAGCAGTACAGTCAAAAATGACACAAGTCGCCTTATCTCGTTCATAGACGACATATCTGAGCTGAGAGTCCTGATAGTATGCCTTGTATGGCTGCCCCACACGAAGAGCACGTACATCGAAGGTCTCTCCACAGACCTGAGTGAGATCATAAGCCTCCTGCTGGGTCAGGCCGAGACCTGTCATAAGAGTAGAAAAATACTGGCCGCTCCTGACCTTTCCCTCACGCATTTCAAGGGAGTCAGGGCAAAAGCCCATAGGGTGTACAAGTGCTGTTGTGTCTACCAGCTCAAGACTGCCTTCCGAGGCCTCTGAAGAGCCGTTTCCGCATGAAATAAATGCAGCAGAAAGCAGCAGCCAAATGATGGCAGGAAATATTTCGTAGTGATTGATTCTGAATTTCATGGCTGCAAAGATACACACTATTTGCCGAGTAAAAAATGGTATCGGAAAGACTGTTGACAATTTTGTGGAAAAAAATGGGAGATTGTGGGAGAAAATGGAAAAATATTCCTAATTTTGCCCACTGTATCACAGATTTTAGAGATGACTGGATTTTTCGGAACACATAATGCAAAATTTGATGACAAGGGAAGAGTAGTTATTCCTTCTGCCATCAAAAGCGTCGTGCCTGCCGATCAGACCAGATTCGTCATCAGGAAAGACAGAAATTCCAATTGTCTGGAGATGTTCACATGGCAGGAGTGGGAGGCTATGTCCCAGGCTGTAAGAGCCAAGCTTGACCTTGCATTCAATGCTCAGGACATCAGATACTGGAGAACATTCATGAGCAACACGATTACGGTAGTGCCGGATGCGAAGCTCGGAAGAATAACAATCCCGGAGGAAATCCGCAAAACCGCCGGAATAACAAAGGATGTAGTATTCCTCGGAGTTGACTATAAGGTCGAGATCTGGGCCAAGGAACTTTTCGAAGACGGATGCTTCAGTGATGAAGAATTCGATCAGATGAGCAGGCAGATTGCCGAACGTGCTTAAACAGGAGGCCAGATATGTCCGAATACCACACACCAGTCCTGCTTGATGAAAGCGTATCCGCTTTGATCAGCTCACCATCAGGAACATATGCAGATGCAACCTTCGGAGGAGGAGGTCACACAAAGGAGATTCTCAGAAGACTGTCTCCCGAGGGCCGCGTGATTTCGTTCGACAGGGACAGCGACGCTATTGCCAACAAGCCTGATGACGACAGACTCACGCTGATCAGAAGCGACTTCCGCTGGATACATAACCACGTCATCCATCAGGGCTATCCGGAAGGAATCGACGGTATCCTTGCTGACCTGGGTGTTTCATCACATCAGTTCGACACAGCGGAAAGAGGCTTCTCATTCCGATACGAGGCTCCTCTCGATATGAGAATGAACCAGCAGGCACAGCTCACGGCAGCAGACATAGTGAACGGATACGAATACGAGAATCTCGAAAAGATTCTGCGTCTGTACGGAGAAGTTGACAACAGCCGAAAGATCGCTCAGCTGATCTGCAAGACACGAGAGCTCTCACCGATTGCTACAACAGGCGAACTCGGCAAGGCAATAGAAAGCGCTCTTCCGAAATTCGCCGAACACAAGTTCCTGGCAAAAGTATATCAGGCCCTGAGAATTGAGGTCAATCAGGAGATGAAGTCCTTGGAGAAATTCCTGAGCGGAGCGGCAGCGGCACTAAAACCGGGAGGAATTCTCGCAGTCATCACATATCACTCCCTTGAGGACAGGATGGTCAAGAACTTCATCAAGGCGGGAAATATTGACGGCAAGGTGGAGAAGGATTTCTACGGAAACTCAAAGGCTCCTCTGAAGGCAGTGAACCGCAAACCGATACTGCCGCAGGAAAGCGAGATATCTCAGAACACCAGAGCACGCAGCGCCAAGCTCAGAGTAGCTCAGAAGGAGGAAGAATAATGGAAAAGAAAAAGTTTTTCAAAGAGATAGACTGGAGCAAGACCGGCAGCGCTGTCAAGGAAACCCTGATATCGATCGGACAGGGAACTTTCCTGCTCCGAATGAGAGTGGACAAGCTATTCCCCTACATCTTTGTCCTTTTCATTATCGGATGCGCGAACATCTGGTTGAGCTACAAGGTCGAGCAGGCTGCCTTGAGAGTTGAACGCAACAAGAAGGAGCTTGAGACATTGAAGATATATCATGCTCATCTTACCGGAGAGATAGTGGAGCTGAACAGGATAAGCACCATTGAGGGAATGCTTCAGCAGATGGGCTCAGAAGTAAAGATACCGGACAAGCCGGTAGACAGAATAAAATAGAACGGAACAAATGGCAACAGAAAGAAACATAGGCGATAAAGAACAGCACAGAACCAGCAGGACACTCTGGTTTCTGTACTGCCTGTTTCTGATATTGTCAGTTGTGCTGATGGGCAGGATAGTCTACCTCCAGTTCATCTGGGACCCCAACGACGAGACTATATACCTGCACCATTTCCAGCCAAGAAAATACATGCACGAAATCGAGCCTGAGCGTGGCGCCATCATGGATTGCAACGGCAGGCTGCTTGCGTTTTCTACGCCCATGTACAATGTGAACATGGACTGCACCATTCTGAAGGATGATTATGCTAAGGACGATAAGGAAGGAAAGCAGAAGGAGGCTAAGTGGAGAGAAGAAGCGAAGAAAATGGCTTTCGGCATGGCGGAAGTTCTTAAGGAAGACGGAAAGGACGGGAACTGGTACTACAACCTTATCATCACCAACCGAGATTCCAAGACCGCAAGCGGACGAAAGAACAAGCCTATCGCAAAGAACATAGACCACAGCACTCTTCTCAAGCTTCAGGAGCTCCCGCTCTTCTGCGAAGGTCAGTTCAAGAGCGGTATGATCATCAGAAAGGTTGATACAAGACAGTATCCATACGGTGAGCTTGCACGTAGAGTGATCGGAGATGTAAAGGTTGACCCTAAGGATCCTGAGGCTAACAGATTCGTCGGCATAGAAGGACAGTACGACCATATCCTTCACGGAACCAAGGGAATCGAATGGATGAAGAGGACTGACAAGGGTATGATCCGCAATGAGGACAGTACTTCGACAGCCGTAAAGCATGGAAGAGACATCAGGACAACGCTCGATATTGACATTCAGGATATCGCCGATAGAGCACTCAGAGCACAGATTCAGGAAAATCCGGAGGTACAGGGAGGCTGCATCGTAGTCATGGAAGTGGAGACAGGAGCCATCAAGGCAATGGTAAACCTTTCAAGAAACAGCCGCAACTCGATGGGAGAATATTTCAATTCTGCAATCGGAAGGCCGGCTGAACCGGGTTCGGTCTTCAAGACCGTATCACTGCTTACACTCATTGAGGACGGACATATTGAACTTGAAACAAAGATTCCGAGCAAGCATGGAATAATGAAGGAATACCCTAAGCTCAGAGATGACTATATTCCTAATTATGAAAGGCGAAACAAGACGGATCAGATCAGTATCGTAGACGGTTTCAAGATTTCATCGAACTATGTTTTCCGTCGTCTTATAAAGGACTACTACGGAACGAACGAGGAAGAGTTCATCGAAAGATTGTATGAATATCGACTTGCTCCGGATGCATATACCTTCGATCTTACTGAAAAGGGAGCCACTCCGGCATATATTCCGGATCCTAAGGGCAAGGGATGGAGCGGCACAGACCTCATTTCTGTTGCAATCGGATATTCGGTAAGACAGCCGGCGCTGAACATCGCAATGTTCTATAACGCCATCGCCAACGACGGAAAGATGATGAAGCCGTATATCGTGGAGTCGATAGAGTACAACGGCAGAACAGAAAAGCAGTTCAAGCCTGAGATCCTCAACGGTTCCATCTGTTCGAAAGCGACAGCCGACAGTGTCACACGCGCACTTAAGATGGTGACACTCGAGGGTACAGCGACAAAGCTTAAGAATGCCAAATGTGTAGTTGCAGGAAAGACCGGTACTGCCCGTATCGTCCTCAACAAGGAAGAAAGAGCCGGCAGCAGCGATCCGTTCATAAGTGCAAACGGACAGAAGAAGCACCAGGGAACATTCGTAGGGTTCTTCCCGGCTGACGAGCCTAAGTACACAGCTATTGTAAGTATCTGGTCAGGACTGACATCACAGAACTTCTACGGAGGTACATATCCGGCTGCGGCATTCAAGGAAATCGTTGATGCAGTGTGGTCTCTGGATCAGGAATGGGGAGAGGAATACGAGCAAAAAGGAAAGGTTCCTCAGATGAAGGCAGAGTTCATACAGACAGATAAAGGAACAGGACTTCCGGTACCGGATCTGATCGGCATGGGTCTTAAGGATGCAATCTATGCCATTGAAAACAACGGATACAGATGCAGCTATGAAGGAATAGGCCATGTGGCAAAACAGAGCCCTGCACCGGGAACACAATATAAGAAAGGACAGACAATCAGCATTATACTCAAATGATACTTGAGAAGATCATATCAGGATGCGGAGTAACAGCCGTAGAGGGAACAGTCAGAAAGGAGATCAGCGCAGTATGCAATGACTCAAGAAAGGCGGTTCCCGAATCGCTGTTTATAGCAGTCAGAGGTTTCGCCAGCGACGGCCATTCTTTCATAGCTACGGCTATCGAAAAAGGAGCTGCTGCAATCATCTTCGAAGACAAGGAAGCGGCCATGGCGCAGCTTGCCTTGTGTCCCGGAAAGGATGTCACCATGATTCAGGTCGAGTCTTCAAGACATGCCCTTGCCATTGCTGCCGCAAACTTTTACGATAATCCTTCGCACAAGCTGACACTTGTAGGTATTACCGGTACAAACGGAAAGACAACCACAGTAACCCTCCTTCATAGGATGTTCACCGCATTAGGATATAGCTGCGGTCTTCTTTCCACCATTGCGAACTATGTAGGAAACAAAGGTCAGGAAGCGGTAAACACAACATCAGATCCGCTTGTGATCAACTCCTTCCTTGCACAGATGGTAGAGGCCGGATGTGAGTATTGCTTCATGGAGGTAAGTTCGATCGGAGTTGAGCAGGAAAGAATATCAGGACTGAAATTCAAGGTCGGTATATTCTCAAACCTCACTCACGACCATCTCGACTACCACAAGACATTTGCCGAGTATCTCAGATGCAAGAAGCTGTTCTTCGACGGACTTGACTCTGATGCATTCGCTATAACGAATGTTGACGACAGGAACGGAATGGTGATGGTACAGAACACAAAGGCAAAGATCATCACATATTCACTCCGAAGCATTGCCGACCACACTTGCAGAGTGATTGAGCAGAGTTTCGAAGGTATGCTCCTGAGAATGGACAAGCTTGAGAGCTGGAGCCCGCTCATCGGACAGCATAATGCATATAACCTGCTTGCCATTTACACCACAGCACGAGTACTGGGTGCTCAGGAGGAAGAGATTCTTGTGGCAATGAGCACTCTCAGACCTGCTCCGGGCAGACTTGAAAACATGAGAGGCCCTAAGGACATATCTGTAATCATTGATTATGCTCACACACCTGATGCTCTGGAGAATGTGCTGAAGACACTCAGGGAGATCGCAAGAGACAGGGAGCTTATATGCGTGTTCGGTTGTGGAGGCGACCGTGACAAGAGCAAACGTCCAGAAATGGCAAAAGTTGCTCAGAAACTTGCAGACCGAATTGTAGTCACCTCGGATAACAGCCGTACCGAAGACACAAGAGATATCATGGCCGACATCAAGGCAGGAATGGACTTGAGCGGAAGGTCGAGATCACTTTTCATCGAGGACAGAGAGGAAGCTATCAGGACAGCAGTGATGATAGCGGCTCAGGGGGCGACAATACTTCTTGCCGGCAAAGGCCATGAGACCTATCAGATAATAGGCACAGAAAAGAGACATTTCGACGAGAAGGAAATCGTCTCGCAGATTTTTAATGAAATGAACTAAAACCTGACAAAATGATATATCATATTTTTGAATACCTGAGAGAAAACGGAGTCGACCTTCCTGGATCGGGACTGTTTCAGTACCTTTCCTTCAGGGCGATCGCTTCTTTCACGACAGCACTTCTGATTTCCATCTTTGCAGGAAAGGAAATCATCGGATGGCTGCAGAAGAAGCAGATCGGAGAAACCATCAGAGACCTCGGACTCGAAGGACAGATGCAGAAGAAAGGAACTCCTACCATGGGAGGAATCATCATATTCGTAGCCATAGTGATCCCTATACTTCTGTTCGCCGACCTTGGCAACATATACACTATCCTATTGCTTATCAGTACTGTATGGTTCTTCATGATCGGCTTTACCGATGACTACATCAAGGTCTTCAAGAAGAACAAGGAGGGACTCAGCGAAAACAGCAAGCTGTTTGCACAGGGAGCTATGGCATTGTCTATCGGACTTGCAGTATGTTTCAGCAATGACATAGTGGTTAGAGAGGCACCTGATAAGGACGCAATTGCCGTATCGGCTATTTCGGAAAGCAGCGCAATCACGTCTGTTCAGGCAAATGTGATAAATGCCGAGAAGACCAATGTCATCAAGAGCACAAAGACTACCATACCTTTCGTGAAGAGTCATGAGTTCGATTACAAGCTGCTTTCACCTTTCAAGGGAAAGTTCGGCTGGTACACCAAGTGGGCCATATATGTGCTCATGATTGTCATCGTGATAACAGCATGCTCTAACGGAGTGAATCTGACCGATGGAATGGACGGCCTGGCCGCAGGCTCATCTGCAATAGTAGGAGTGGTACTCGGAATCTTTGCATGGCTCGGAGGTAATGTCCTCAATGCGGAATACCTCAACATAATGTACATACCTGGTAGCGGTGAAGTGGCAGTATTCATGTCAGCTCTTGTAGGAGCACTTATCGGATTCCTCTGGTACAACACATACCCTGCACAGGTCTTCATGGGAGACACCGGCAGCCTGATGCTCGGAGGTATCATCGGAGTAACTGCAGTACTTATCAGAAAGGAGCTGCTGATTCCTATACTCTGCGGAATCTTCTTTGCAGAAAGCGTATCAGTGATTCTCCAGAGAGGATATTTCAAATACAGCAAGAAGAAATATGGCGAAGGAAGGAGAATATTCAGAATGGCTCCTCTGCATCACCACTACCAGAAGGAAGGCATCCCGACAGTGATCAAATGGCCGGGCAAGGCTATTCCGGAAGCAAAGATCGTGACAAGGTTCTGGATCGTAGGAATGATCCTCGCCGTCATAACAATAGCATTATTGAAAGTCAGATAAAGAAACAACATGTCCAGAATTGTAGTTTTAGGTGGAGGCGAAAGCGGTGTAGGATCCGCAGTCCTCGCAAAGGTCAAAGGTTTTGATGTATTCCTTTCCGATATGGGTAAGATATCGGAAGATTATGCTGCAATCCTCAATGAATGGGAAATCCCATACGAGGAGGGAAAGCATAGCGAAGACCTCATCCTCAACGCGGACGAGGTGATCAAGAGCCCGGGCATCCCATCTACTGCCGCTATGGTGCAGAAGATTGAAGGCAAGGGAATCAAGGTCATCTCAGAGATTGAATTTGCAGGACGCTATGATTCTGCAAAGAAGATCTGCATCACCGGAAGTAATGGAAAGACCACTACAACTTCGCTTATCTACCACCTTCTCCAGCAGGCTGGTCTGAATGTGGGACTCGGAGGAAATATCGGAAAGAGCTATGCCTATCAGGTAGCTACCGAGAACTTCGATATCTATGTACTTGAGCTCAGCAGCTTCCAGCTGGACAACGTATACGACTTCAAGGCAGACATAGCCATCATCACCAACATCACACCGGACCATCTGGACAGGTACGGTCATGATATGGAGAACTATGTGAAGGCAAAGTTCCGCATCACACGCAACATGTCAAGCGAAGACTGCTTCATCTTCTGCTCTGACGACGAGATAACAGTGAACCACCTCAATCAGATTGTCGTAAAGGCTCAGAAGCTTCCATTTACCCAGAAGACCGAGGTCGAGCAGGGTGCCTACATCAAGGAAGACAAGATGGTCGTGAAGTACAAGGAGCAGGAATGCGACATGTTCCTTCAGGAGCTTGCGCTCGGTGGCAGACACAACATATATAATTCCATGGCGGCAGCCATTGCTGCAAAGGTCATGGATATAGACAACAAGGACATCCGAAAC
>JAEIGA010016233.1_pt1 | contig 11337 bp, 8 predicted proteins | sample 9270691 | NCBI WGS metagenome assembly JAEIGA01 (sample SAMN17057246, study PRJNA624740) | gut metagenome | biome: biome; isolation source: fecal sample | host: Bos grunniens | place: China: Xizang | collected 2019
TTTATATATCAAAAGCTCTGGATTCTCTCCGTTTTCTTCATAACTGCAGATAAGCAGCAATTCCATATTTGCAACAATTCCGTAGCATTTACCGTCCTTACCTTCAAGCTGGCTGCCGAGATAGGTCGCCTTGTCATCGAGAAATTTCACTTTCTCACCATTTGGGAGCGTATACTCCATGTTGACAAATTCACCCGGTAATACATTTAAACCTTCAACTTTGGGAAGTCCCAAAGTATTCAGCAGGACATTTAATTCAACAATAAGCTGCTTCTTGAATTCGTCAAACTTCTCCTTATCGCAGGTAACGTCATATTGCTTCCAAAAATCAAGCGTGTACTCGCCGTCAGCGTAGCACCATTTGCAGTATTCCTCGTTGAAATGCCCGTCCTTCTCTCGACTTATGCTGGCATCCTCAAGCGGCATACCGCAGCACTTGCAAATAAGTGTTTCGGGCGAGCCGAGGAGCGTATTTATCGATACGTCAAACAGACGAGAGAGAAGCTTCAGTGTTTCTGTACTCGGTATCGTTTCGCCCGTTTCCCAACGAGATACCGCCTGACGTGTCACGAATACCTTTTCAGCAAGCTCTTCCTGGGAAAGTCCGTTCTTTGTTCGAAGCTCGAGAATTATATCTTTTGTTGTCATAGTATCACCACCTTAATTCATTGTGATTCTATTATACCACAGCTTCGCAGATTCGGCAAGCAACTTGTTGTTGCTATGGCAAGGTCCTTTTCTTTGACTAATGCGGTGCAAATATTGGACCCATTGGCAACACAACGTATTAACAATTATGACCTTGAATTAGGGTGAATTTCGAGTATAATATTTTGTGATTGGAGGGATGTTTATGAGTATCAAACCGGAGCAAATAATGGACTTAGCTGAAGCAGAGCAAGATTTTGGGCGTTCTACGCAGATTGCTGATAAATTTGGTGCCGCATATATTTGCATTGATGATAGACCAAAGTACATCCTCATCGATGTTGAAAGCGGTTACAATATTGAAATGACAAATGATGAAAAAATAGATTTTGTTGCTGCTCGTATTCTAAAGAAATATCACCGTGCTTTTGAGGAACTTGCGAAATCGGGGTGAAAAACAAACGCCTCCCGAACCGCGGATTCCGCGAAAATTCGGGAGGCAAGCCTGACCACATACTGACCATATCAAATATTCCTGACCACATATTAAGACCATAGACACGCACGGACTATTCGGACACAAGAGCACACGAGAGCACGGAAATCGCGGATTTTCCGGACAGGAAAGCACCCAAAAAACTAAAAAGCACCGAAAAAACGTGAATTTATCCGTTGGGGTGGTAGAGGCCGCAAGTTCAAGTCTTGTCACACGTACCAACAAAAAGCTGAAATGCCATTGTGGCATTTCAGCTTTTTTGCTATTCTCTAGGCGACAGACTTCACACTAGTGCAGCCTTCATGTCTTCCTTATTCATGTACATCGCGTGGTCAGCCTTCGCAAATACATCTGCATAAACTTGATCAATTGACGAATCGAACACCGAAACTCCTCTCGCTACTGAAATAGGTACTGTTTCATCGTTTACTGTTATGTAATCGGCAGAGAATGTAACGTCCATTTTTTCAATGAGGGTACGGTGACGCTCAAGGTCTTTTCCCTTTAACACAACAACAAATTCATCGCCGCCGATTCGGTATACAGCGCTTGTTTTAAATATGTCGGTAAGTATTCTCGCTGAATGAATGATAAGTTCATTTCCGATATCGTGTCCGTAGGTGTCGTTGGTTTTCTTCAGATTGTTTATGTCTGCAACTATTACACCAAAAGAGGGATTGCCCGTGTTTATTTCTTTGTTAAGCTCATCGATTGCTTCGGCATAGGCTGTACTGTTCTTTATGCCCGTAAGAGAATCTCTGTAAGCAAGCGCGTTTATATATGCAGAATATTCTCGAATCTTTGCGTAAGTATCACTCATCACGCGCGAGAGTATACCTATCTCATCTTTTGAATCCACAACAAAATTCACGTCCTGAACGCCGGAGGATATGCTGGCTGCTGCGAAAGTGAGCTTTTTAAGAGGCGTAACAATTCTGTGTGTTACCCAGAAGGTATACAGAATTGCCAGTGCAAGCACCACCAAAAAGACGCCAATTATATAGCTAAGCATAGGACGCAGACCACTCTGGATGTCCTTATATGCAGCGCGAAGCTCAAGGTGCATTCCGTTTTTTAGGGGTGTTGTTGCCTCGGTATAGTCTTCTGCAATCTTTGTATTCTCCGATGGATTGTAACAGATCTCTTTGTCATCGCTGAGTAAAAGGGCACAACCGGAGTCATAAACAGTTATTCCGTTTACCAGATGAAGCAGATAGTCAAAATCCATATTGAATCCGAGGAATCCTAAAAAGGTATTTTCTTTGTATAGTGGCGTAAGGTAGGAAACAACCGTATCGTCGGGGGCAAAGGTACTCCTTCGGGGCTGCAGCCATATATTGCCGGATCCAATCACGTCAAATCCGCTTTCCTTGATAAACTGTGCGTTGAAAAGGTCAAGCTCCGCAAACTCCTCTTTTGAAAGCTCGTACACGCCATCTTCTTTGAATTTTGAGTAAAATCCGGAAGTAACACCACCCGTCACCTCGGGTGAGAAGCAGAGATAATATGCGGTTGTTCCGGCGGTATTAAGTGCAACCTCGTCAAAAAGGTGGCATATTTCCGCCATATATTCATCACGATAGGATTCATTATTCAGCGCACTCACACTGCTAAGCTCATGTATTGCGTAGTGCTCCATAATGGCCGACGACTGCATAAAATCGTTCAGCATGTCATTGATATATGCGGCTTCCTTCAGAGAAACATTATTTAATATTCTGTCCGCATCCTTATGCATGATATTATGCGTTACACCGACTGCGATGGAGGTTACTATCGCAGTAATCACAATAAGCGCGGTAATTACAACAAACAGTATTTTGCTTTGAATTGTCTTCATAGTATTTGCTCCTTGGTCTTGCTTTATTATTTGCGCATTTACGCTCCCTCAACTCCGGTGAGTATGCGATGATAACCGTCAAGCACTATCTTATCGCCTTCATCCGACGTGCGTATTCCGCTGCTGCGTACGGTTACCTGACCGACCTCCGGATGATTCCAGCGATAACCGAATTGTACTGCCTTTTTGTCATTTATCATCACATTGACAGCGTGATCAACATATTCCCTATCATTTTGAGAAATGCGGCTGTACCAATAATCGTAACACTCACCCGGTGATAGCTTCTCCGTGAGGCCGAGCACTCGCTCCATTACATCATCTACGTGCAGCTCATTACGGTTGTTTTTTTTGTCAATTCGAATGATCCACAGCCCGATATCATTTGCACGCAGGATATTCTTTGGCTCGAAGTGTATCGTTCCGAATTGCTCTTTGAAACGATTTATCTCCTCAATAGCCGCGATTCTTGCCTCATATGCATCGGAAGATTTGTGGATGTACTTTTGTGCGATCTCATCAACCGTGCAGGGCTTGTCAAAGAGATATCCCTGGAAAAAATCCACCTGAAGCGGCTCAAGTATAGAAAGCTCTTTTGCGGTTTCAATACCCTCACAGCACGCATGTATGGAGTTGGTTTTCGCAAATTCAATTACGTTGCTGATAAGTCTGTAATTGTAGGTATTCTTTTCGATCTCGGACACGAAGCTTCGGTCAATTTTGATTTCGCTTACGTCAAGCTGTTTCAAATATCCGAGATTTGAATAGCCCGTTCCGAAATCATCTATGGAAAAACGCACTCCGTACGATTTGATATACTTGATCAAATCATAAAAATGCTTGTCCTGATGCAGCTGAACGGACTCCGTCAATTCAACGGTAAGGGACTCTCCGGGCATTCCCGCATTTTTCAGAGCATCAACAATTTTTTCTCCGATTTTATAGTCCTCAAACTGAACGCTTGAAAAATTCACGCTCACCTGCAGTGACGGAATAAATTCGCGCCACGCTTTACACTGAGCGAGTGCCTGATCTAACACCCACATTCCCACAGCCTCAATAAGCCTTGATTGCTCGAGAAGCGGGATGAATGAATCAGGGAAAACCTTTCCGCGTTTTTTTGAATTATATCTGAGCAGTGCCTCCACTCCGTAAAGCTCATAGCTTCCGCTTCTAACCTGAGGCTGATACCAAAGCTCGAAGCCTTCGAAGTTGTTTTGTACACTCTCCTTGAGCTCCTCAAGAAGTGTAAGTGCACTTATTCTCTGCTCAATATCATCGGCAGAAAAGAATTCAAAACAGTCGGTTGTTTTTTGCTTTGCTTTTTTCAGAGTGACATTTGCGGAATCTATCAGATGAGAAACATCTATAAAGAGACTCTTGTCGATCGGAACAGCTCCGGCGCAGAGCGAACATTTTTCACTCATAACACTGTTTATCTGCCGGTATATCTCCTGCATTTTTTCATAGGATGATTCGCTGATTACAGCCGCAAAATTATTATGGTCGATATGGTATGCTTCTTCCACCGAATCTATACCGTTAAGAATATCCGCCACCTCACAAAGCAGCTGATTGCCAAAGCTTCTTCCATGACTTAAATTGATGTCCGCAAGCTCGGGAATTTCAAGTAACATAAGCGATCCCACAGGCCCCATCAAACGCACCTTCAGGTCTTCACGAAGCTTGGTTTTATTGGAGAGCCCGGTGACCTGATTATAGAGATGACGTACCGCTTCCTCCGATACTCTTCCGATCATGAGATGGGGGTTGCCGCCCTCATCATGTACAACCCGTCCTCGACAGCTGACCCATACGATTTCGCCGTCACGATTGATCCAACGGTAGTTCATATCGTGAGCGTCCTGTGCACCGTTTTTGATTCTTTCTATGTCCTCACAAAGTGCCTTTCGGTCAGCCGGATGTACGACTGTAAGCATTTCCTCAAAGGTATTGACCTCACTCCCCGGCTTTCTCACGGCAAACCGTTTATCAATGGAGCCGAAAAACCGGTTCTCATCGTGCGGTATATCAAACACGAACAAAAAGTCATCCGTTGTTTTGTTTATAGCCTCAAAGAGCTTTTTTACGGTTGAGAAATCCTTTATCGACTGAAAAATCTTATCCATGATATTCACCGTTATATTGAATCAGGGTAGCATCATCAACCCCGTCAATAGAGTTTATTTTTTCCATGAAGAAGGTATCGTTATTTTTGCAGAATACCTCAATTGCCATTTCGGTTTTATCTTTTCTCGCGGTCTTGGATTTGATGAAATACTTCATTTTGCCAAATGCACGAATGATATCATCACCCACCGCATCACCGGTATAGTGAACTACGAGTATGTAGATGCGCCCCTTCTGCTGCTTGTGATAGAACAGAATTATCATAAGTGTCATAACAAGTGCCGCTACTGCAACGAGCGCATACATTCCTGCACCCGCGGTGATTCCCGTTGTAATAGCCCAGAAGAGATACAGCAGGTCAAGCGGATCCTTGATGGCGGTACGGAAGCGTACGATAGACAACGCACCGACCATACCGAGGGAGATTACGATGTTTGTACTGATGGCAAGCGTAACCATGGCTGTCAGCACGGTCATGCCTACAAGTGTTATGGCAAATGCGCGTGAATAGATAACACCTGTATAAAATTTTCTATACACAAAATATATCACGGCACCCATGATAAGAGCGGTTAAGAGTCCGAGAGCGGCATTCGCCACGGTTACTCCGTCAAACGCGCCCGACTCGAGAATTGATTTTTTAATAAAGTCCTGTACACTCATAGTCATCCTCCAAATTAATTTTCATACCAATATTTAAAGCTTCGCATATACTCTGTCTTCTCATAGCAAAGCACATATTTCGACACTGCTGTAAACTCGGACGCCCTGTCCGGTAAAATGTCGCGCACAAACTTCGGCAGAAATTCGGTGTATTTTACCTCCATTACACACTTGCCCGGCTCAAGCACGGGGAGTGCGGGAAGCGTGGCGTCGAAAATATCAAAGCTTCCCACAGCGGCACGCACGTCCATATCAAAGGTGATGCGCACTGTTCCGGCATCCAGAATCCACGGCTCGCGGTCATAGTCAACGATAGTGCGCGGACGCATTAGGTTGCTGACACATTCAACGTAAAACTCCCTGCATAGCGGATATTTGCTGTGCAGCAAAAATTCGTAGTCGCCGTCGAGGATTTTGTAGACCTCGTCCCTCGTGAGCGTTGCCGACTCCTTGAAGATGTAACTGCCGAATTTCTTTTTTCGCTCAAGCTTTATACTGCTGTCTTGACAGTTATAGATGCGTATACGGTATTTTTTTCTCTCCAGCACACCTGCATCCTTTTCTTCATAGGCTGTGTTGGAATAATCATCGAAATATAGGCTCCTGATCATATATCCGCCTGATTTTGCGTGCTTGTCAAGCTCCAAAAACGGAGAGAGCCGCCGGCAGATAAGCTCCTTTTGCGCTGTATCAATAAGATACTTCCACTCGTGGCGGTAGCGTTCAGTCTTCGACATAAACATCCTCCACGATCTGACCGTTCGCATCAACATAGAAGCATTTTGTTCCGTAAACCTTACCGCCGTCAGTCATGTATGAGTCGAACGCAGTCTGGGTTTGACCGCCGGCATCATAGGCTTTTATACGAATGAAGTACTGACCTTCGGGAAGAACGTCAAATTCAACTGTGGGGATTTTCAGATTTTCTTTTTTGAAGATCGGATCGGCAAATGTGTAATCCCGTGCCAGCTCAACCGTGTACGAAACAGCCTCGGCATCGAACGTGTACGATACTTCCCACTGCAGGCCGATCTTAGAGCCGCTTGGCTGCGGAACGCCGACGTAGAACGGCATAGGCTTGCCAAAGGAATCCTTGAATCTTTGGTAGTTATCTTTAATTTCATCAACCAGTGCGGATGCGATAATATCATACTGTGACGCTGTGACCGGCATATAGAGAGCATCACGTCCGATGTAAACCAGCGGCTTCAGAAGGCTTGCGTAAGCTTTTGCATATTCCTCCACACGTCCGTCACAGAGTTTGGCATAAATATCATCCACAGCTGCGGTGAGTGCCCCACGGAACGTTTCCGATTTCAGACATCTTTGGAATAACACGTTGCCCCAATAGTTACTCACGCCGGACTCCCATTCGGTATAGTCGTTTCGCCCGAGAAGCTCGTATTCCGTCCGTTTGAAGGAGCCGTCAAGGTCCCAGGAGAGTATATACCAACGATTATCGTTCTGTGCGCTGTACATATAGAAGTTTCGGCTCTGCGTGTCAACATTTCCGACAAGCAGCTGAAATGCCATCCAATATGCCACGTTTTCGATGTCAAAATCCTCTTCGAGTATGGTTTCTATCGGGATTGAATAGTCATTTATTCGCTCAAGCAAACGTATAAGCTTTGTGTGATCGTCATCGCCCTTAATTTCAAGTATTTCTTCGAATTTTGCAACATCGTATCTCGGATCGTCCTTTGTAACTATCGTGTCCTCATAACGGTAAAACTCGCAGAAGTTGATTTTGTAAAGATGCCCTCTCTTATCAAGTCCGTGACGCTCGAGAGCAGTCTTGTTAAGCTGTTCAACCTGCGTATAGATTCCGTAATCCTCGAATTTCGCATCCTCGCCCGATGTCAGATCCTTGACGTAAAGGCGTACAAAGGTTGTGCGAAGACTCATCAGCTCGTCGATATCCGAGAGAAGGTCAAATCCGAGCTTGTTGCGAAAGCGAAGACCGTCGCCCTGATGCTTGTTGAGTGCTATTGTCTGCTGCCCACGCCAGTCACCCTTGTTGTCTTTGATGCTGATTTTATAGTTTTTCTGCACGTTTCGGCTGGAAGACTGACCGCGTATCTGCACCGTGCAGTTGGGTGCGACCTGACCGTAGCCAAGCTCACCTGGAATCAGTCCGTTTTCGTCGCCCACCTGAATCAGCCCGGCTATTTTATACCGCTCCACGCCCATTTCTTCATAATCGTAAGCGGAATAGGTATTTATTTCCTCCCATGTGTGATCGGTATTCTCGGCGGAATTGCCCATGGAAACAGTGAGATACATCGTTACAATTTCGGTATTGTTCTGCTGTTCATAAAGCAGATCTTTATCGCGTATGTGAATGTTTTCTTCTGTCTGTATTTCCGATTTGGAAATAGTCGTGCCGAGGTTTGAATTTGCGGCTGAATCAAATGTATCATCGCATCCGGGCATACACATGATAGCTGCCAAAAGCAAGCCTGCGGCGGATAAAATCTTTTTCCTCATTTTTTTGTTTCCTCCAGCTTATCACTAAGAAATACTCCGAGTCTTGTAAACATTCCGGAGCGGTCCTCTGATACAAGCGGCTGAACCGACAGAATATAGTACGGAAGCCGTTTTGTAAAATAATCAAGCCTCACGGCGCATACGACGGCAAATATCATAGCGGCAATCAAAAAGCCGAAGCCGTAGTAGATACTCGAAAACAACAGCGATAACAGCGTTAAGCCAACCGTTGCAGCAGCAAATACTGCCGTTGTGATAAGAGCACCCTTGTAATCCGTGAAATAGAGTAGTATCAACATAAGCATATTTCCGATGGCATAAACGCCGTATCCCACACAAAGAGTACGGAAATATCCACGCATGACCTCGTTAAATCCCAGCGGAAGCAGATCGAGAAGATATCCGCCCAGTGCAATAACGGCTGCGGTGAACAAAAGCTGTTTGAGCGCGGTGTAGAACAGCTCGGTTTTTAGTGTTCCGATCATTTCCTTTTCGGCTTGCTTTATGTTGTCGATGGTGCCCTTGTCGTTATAAAGGCTGTAATGATTGCGGTATTTGGGGTAAAAGTTTACTTCTACCGACACTACGAAATTGACGGTAGTCATAAGTGCGGTCATGAACGCAAGCAGTGCCGGCACATCATGCCACGGAGCACCGTAGAAAAGTCCGTGTACCTGTACACCGATGTCCGAAAACCACATTATCACAAGATGCGAAAACATACCGATGTTCATAAAAAATCCCGAAAGTGCCAGAGGCAAAAACGCATCTATCCACCGCATAAACGTGAAAGCTCCCAGTTTTGTATGGGGGAAATAGCGGTGAAGCAGAATAACGTCCCATATAAGCATAACTCCGTATCCGACACTCACCGAGAACAGAAGCGATTCGATAACGGGAAGCTTCAGCCACAAGAGAAATGCACCGAGGAGTATGCTAACAGCAACGGAAGTAAGAAATGACAGGAATATTCCCTTGTAGTCCTTGATCGCCGACAGAAAGCTCATAGCGTTCCATACGATAATAAGCTCACCAAAAAGTGTAAAGCAGAGTATTCCCTGAAGAAGCGTTGCTCCTGAAAAAACGAGAAAAACACCGTACAGAATACTGCCTACTGCCAACATAATAACAGTAGAACCCCAAAATGCGGGAAGCACCGCCTCTTTTTTCTCTTCAAAGAGCATATCCGCCACGTATCTTGTTACCACCATTGAAAAGAATGAGGATACCGTGACCGACGCGAGGAGAGTGTATGTTATCATGCATATAAGCAGCTCCCTGGTGTGTAGTCCGACCTCAAAAATGCTGCAGAGTGCCATTATGCCAAGAAGCAGCAAAACTCCGAGAAGCATAGGTCCTGTGCAGATCACCGCCGCGTAACCGTATGCCTTGGCGGAATTCAGCACGCCTTTTTTAGCAAAAAGCTTTTTTAATTCGAAGCCAATTCCGGCCATTCCTTTTCCACCTCTTTGTAAAGATCACGGTATTTCGTGAGCATAATAATATACCTGAAATTTTCGTATACACGCTTCTGACCAATCTCGCCCATCTTAAGACGAAGCTCTCTTGATTCACAAAGCGGCTCCATGGCGTCAGCAAGCTTTGAACGTTGCATAGGAGGAGCGAAATATCCCGCCTTGCCCAGCATGTCCCCGGGCTTGCCGTTAAGAAGCTCGCTGCAGCAGCCAACATCCGTTGTTACCGCAGGACGTCTTGCGGCAAAGGATTCGAGCACTGACAGGGGTTGTCCCTCGGAAATGCTTGTAAGCAGAGTGAAGTCAAGCTTCTCAAAATATTCGATAATGTTAACTCGTCCCGTGAAAATGATTTTATCTTCAAGTCCGAGCTGTTTTGTGAGCGCATAGCATTCGTCAGCGTATTCTTCGTCGTCAACGCCACCCATGATGTGAAGGCGCACGTTGTCACGTCTGGCACAAAGCTCGAAGAATGCGTATATCATGGTTTTGATATCCTTGATCGGCGCAAGACGTACGACCGCACCGATATCAACAATTCCGTCATCCTCCTTGAGAGGAATATCGCAGAGTTTCTCGTAACTGATGCCGTTTTCGATAACCTTGCATTTCGTGGCATCGCATCCCATATCGATCTGCGTGTGCATGGCACGGGTGAAAAGAGATGTTACGCGAAACGCACGCTCGTATGTAAGATCGGAGAGCATATAGAAGAAATCTATCCAGTGAGGCTTAAATGCTCTTGCTACCCACTTCGCACGGATGATCTCCTCTTCCCTCTCTCTTGTGTATATGCCGTGCTCGGTGAGGAGCATGGGCTTTTTGGTAATGTAAGCCGCCATTGAGGCGAGAAGTCCTCCGTATCCCGTGCAGATGGCATGATAACAGTCCGCCTGTGGGATTTTCGAGCCCATAAGATAAAGCACGGGCAGAAGACGTGAGCGCACGGAATGGAATGTATCCGAAAAAGCTGTAAAAGGAAACTCCTTTCGGCAGGTTTCGGTAAGGGTTTCAAGAAAGCTCTCGCTTTTCAGATACGACATAGGATTGATGCGTCGTACCTGATACATCTCAAAAAGCAAATCCCAGTTTGGTTTGTCGGAGGATACAAGACGTCTGAGTGCTTCCTTTTCATCGTCTGTGAAGTGATGATTGAATATGCCCGTATCTTTAACACGCAGCGCATCATCGAGAAACACCTGCTCTACCTCTACTACATTATCGGGCAAGGTGTAGACAAACTTGTCCCTATCCTCGGCTTTCGCGCCGATAACCCACAGCACAAACTCATGCTCGGGCATTTCGTTTATGTATTGATGCATCCAAGTGGAAACGCCGCCGTTGATAAACGGATAGCAGCCTTCCAAAACCAAACAGATCCTCACAGCTTACTCCTATTTAAGTGTAATGTCAACGGTATCCGCTGTTGCACGAAGCAGATAAAGTCCACCCGTCAGATGGGTGAGCTCACCACCGGTAACACCTTCAGGTGATTTTTCGTTAAATCGGACGAGAAACTGTGCCTCGTCGCAGAAATTGCCAATAGTTATTTTCACGCCGCTTTCGGTATACTCCGTTTTCGGCACCACTGCCGCAAA
>JAEIGA010016234.1_pt1 | contig 11337 bp, 22 predicted proteins | sample 9270691 | NCBI WGS metagenome assembly JAEIGA01 (sample SAMN17057246, study PRJNA624740) | gut metagenome | biome: biome; isolation source: fecal sample | host: Bos grunniens | place: China: Xizang | collected 2019
TTCATCAGCACCGGCAACTTTCTGAGTAAGTAATTTATGATATGTAAGTAAAGCCTGTCTGGCTGATGCTCTTGTTTCAATTGAGTAATGAGCTCTGCCGTTTTTATCGTAATCAAAACCGGCAACTATTTTTTTCTGCATTGGAGATAATTCAGAAATCTTTTTATCATCAATAACATCAAAACAACCTTTTTCCCCTAAATTAATTTCATTATCTTTTTTAAAGGCTGTTCTATCTGCAGTAAGAACCTGACGATTGAATTCAATATCTTCACGGAAAATATCTTCAAGTTCCTGAATTGTTGTTACAGTTGTAAGTTCATTTATTTTTCTTCTGACATGTGGTTGCTGTAAAGCCCAAGATCCCCAACTTTTCCAAGAACCACCAACTGATTCACCAGATTTATTTACCTTTCCACAAGTCAATGAAAGAGGATATGTATAAAATAAAATAAAAAGTTTTTCCCTTCTTGTGAATGAATCATCAAAAGCTGCTAACATTTTTTTTAATTTTTCATCACCATCTTCATCATCTGGAAGTTGAAGAATATGTTTTATTTCTTTTACATTCGGTTCACCTTTTTTTGGATGAAGAATTTCAACAGGTGTTTTAGTTCTAGTTCTGGTTTTGGTTTTAGTTTTACTCTCTATCTTCTTTTTTGCCATTTTCATTCTCTGCTTTATCGCACTTATGAACTAAATAGCCGAAAGTCTGACGGCCATTTTCCGTTACAAATTGCAATCTCTCAGCATCACAGGCAACACTTTTACCTGGGCCGGTTGCAATGTATTTTATATCTGCCCCACACTTAGTACACTTCTGCATTACAAAGCTCCTAGTTTTTTCTTTAGGAGTTCACCGTTAAAACTTTTGCAGTAATTTAATCTCTCCACTTTTCCTAAAAACAAATCAAACTCAATGCTGCCATAATTTAAATCATTACAAATTTCAGTAAGCTGCTTTTGAAAGTCTGCATTTAATAAATCTGATTTTTCACACTTAGATAATTCTGTAATTGAAACAATAGTTGATTTTTCAATTCCAAATTTCAGATGCCCTGTAAAACTTCTGTTCTGATACTGTTTAATTACTCTGTCAATTTCAGCAATCAGCATTTCTTCCCACCTAATTTAATTATACCCCATACTTACACTTTATGCAATTTTGTAAGTTTTTTGCTTACTTTTCAAACTCAAAAAAAGCCTAGAATTCGCTCTAGGATTGATTTTGAGAGCCTTTTTAACGTCTGGTAATGATATTTCATTCCTAGATCGTTTTAAGGCCGTTTTTAACGAATTTCATACTTCACGAAATTCATAGTTTTTATAAAAATACTTAAATAATTTTCGCTTAATTATGTATTCTTTATTCTTTTTTGTAGCCGGACTTTTTACATCTTCAACAACCATCTTGTTAGTTCTAACTTCCAAATAAACAAAATCTGCAACATAATAAACTGCTCTTTCTGATTCTGTCTTAGGAATAAGTTCAAATCTTTTTTGTCTTTCCAGATGTTTGATTTCTCCGGCCTTTAACAATAACCCAAGTTCAAAAGCCCTATTTGCTTCTTTCTGGCTGTCATACACAACATTTCCTAATACAGTTTTTTTATTTCCGTATTTTGAACGTTTAGTATAATTTGCATAAGGATTAAAGTTACACATTCCTAAAATCTCCAACAAAAGCCGGAAAATGTATTTACCTTACGGCATCCAACTTATACACTTTCCGGCTGCTTAAAGTCATTTTCACTCTGTCTTTTTTTCATTCTTAGACAAAGCCTTTGATACAACAGGAACAAGGATAGCAGCAATCAAAGCAATTACAGCAACAATGGCCGCAATCAGTTTTGAAACATTATCCTGAGACATTTCAGCAAAAGCAGCTGAAAATCCGCTGATTACCATAAGCACAATGCTTGTAACAAGCACTCCGCCTTTTTTTTCAGACTTCTTCCACGTTGTAATAATAAGACCACCGAGACCAAATGCAGAAAGACAAATAGCCGGAAGATCATTGGCAACATCGGTAAAATATCCCAATGCAAGACCAACAATCAAAGTTGCAATGAAAACGATAGTCCATACAGTTTTCTTGTTCATAATTCCCCTCCTTCGTATGAAGTTTATATTTCAACCGGTTTTATTATGGGTAAGGTAATTTTAATTACACGCTGCATGGAGCAGACATTTCCCCATTAAAAGCCGGTAAAATCCTAAAGAAATGTCATTGTGTATTATTTAAAACATTTCCAACTTGATTATTTTGATAATAACTCCTAATTAAACGAATATTCTTATGTGGATGATGTGCTTCCGGTTCATATTTCTTATCACACAACCAACAATAATCAGGTTTTATTATTTTTCCGGCTCTAACAGCATCATTAAATAAATTATGAGCTTTTGCTTTTTCACTATGATTTTTCCTGTAGTTTTGTCTAGCTTTAGTTTTTTGTGCATAATATTTCTCAGGATTTTCAATCTTTAGTTTTTGCAATCTCTGTTTATTTTTTTCATTTCTCTCAGCTTTATTAGGCCTGTTTTTGTTATAAAGTTTAGCCTTCTCAGTTTTTCCATGTTCTCTTGAATCTGCCTTACAACATTCAATACATTTATTCAAATGACCATCTGCCATCTGAGAATGTTTATAAAACATAGAAATATCTTTTTCCAAACCACACTTTATACAGATTTTTGACATTTCAACACCTCATTAAAATGGAATATCAGACAAATCACCGCTATCACTTTCTTCTGCCGGTGTTGCAGATGCTGAATTATCAGCCGGAACAAATCTAGGCGCTCCGTTACCTGAATTTGTATTTTCAGATTTACCACCAAGCAGCTGAACATTATCAGCAATAATTGTTACACGGCTCATTTTTTGGCCGTCTTTTTCCCAACGATCCTGTTTAAGGTGTCCTTCAACACAAATCTGTTTTCCCTTATTCAAATATGGTTTCAGATTTTCTGCAGTCTTTCCCCAAATGGTAATATCAAAATATGATGTTTCATCAATCCATTCATCACCACTTTTTTTAGAACGATTTACAGCAATGCTGACATTTGCTCTTGCCTGACCGTTACCAACATAGCCGAAACTTCTTTCATCATCTCCGAGATCTCTAGTCAAACGACCAATAAGAACAACATGATTTAAGTCTGTCATAATTTTTATCCTCCAAAATTATTTACTTCGCATATTAATTCTGTATGATTCAAAATTAAATTCGATGCTCATACAGTTTTCTGTAAACCTGTCAAAAATCGGTTTTCCCAAGTATTCAACCAATTCTTTTTTTGTTTTATTTGAAATCAAAACAGTACACTTTTTATTTTCATATCTCTCATTGATAATCATAAAAAGATATTTCACTTCGTCTTTGCTTTCAAACTTTCCGATTTCGTCAATAATCAAAACCGGATAATCTTTGTATCTTTTCAAAAGTTCTTTTTTTGATTCACTTGCCTTAAAACTCTTGCAATCATCAAGTTCAAGCTCTATTTCATAAGATTTTACAAAATGAGCATGTAGACATTCACGGCAAAGAATTGCAGCAAACATTGTTTTTCCTGTTCCTGAGTTTCCGACCATCCACAAAGTTTTTTCCTGATAATCCTGAATAAACAACTTTAATTTATCCAAAACTTCCTTACGTTCTGGAATGTTGCAGTTATAATTTTCAAAACTAGCATTATAATATCTTTCACCTATTCCACTAGCTTCAAGATTTTTCTGTTTTTCCTTTTCTTCATGCTTTTTAATTTCTTGATTCTGTTTTTCAATTTCTTCTGGAGTAGGCTGCTGATTTTCATTCTGCTCCATTTCCTGACAAAGAGAATCAAGTTTATCAAGGCCAAAATTAACACCTTTTGTTATTTTAATTTCTTCACTCATAACTTTCCCCTGATTAGAATGGTATATCTGATTCTTCAAAATCATCTGGAATTACATCACTACTTGCTTTACCTACTGTTTTAGCTTTATTTTGTGATTGATTATTTGAAACAGAACCATTGATTAATTGATTGATAATGTTTTTTGATAAAATTACTTGTAATGAATAACCACTTTTAATACAAATTTCGTGATTTACAGAATTAAGAATTGCTTTTTGAATTAATTCAACAGAAAAGTTTTTTTCAAGCAACCTATTTTCAATGTTTCTAACTTTGCCATAATCAATTATTGGTTTTTCTGTAGAAACAAGACCTTTTTGATAAAGAGAATCCCATAATTCATAATAGGTTTTCTCAATACGTTCTAAATCGTTTCTAGGTTCTGGTAAAGTTTTAGTTTTGCTAGTATTAGTATTTATACTAATACTATTATCTAATATCTTATCTCTAATATCTGTGTTACGATTTAACGTTACTTCATCCGTTATTTCTTGCGTTACAGTAACGTTTTCAATGGCTTTTTGTTTATTTTTCTGTCTGAATTTTGCCTGTCTTTCAGCAGCTAACTTTTTAGTATGTTCATCTTGTTTTGAACTACCAACCATATTATCAAATTCTGAAATAACTAAAGTTCCATTTGTTTCCTGATAAATCATTCCAAGTTTTCTAAATAAATCTAAAGCAACAATAACAGTATCACGTTCAAAATACTTACAATCTCTTGTAATTTTATCTACATCAAAGGGAATTATTACCTCACCTATTTTTCTGGATAACTCTCCATTGGTATTTAAGCACATTAAACAAAGCATCTGATAAAGAACAATATAATTTGCTCCATCTTTTTGAGACATTAAAAAATCAACTTTATCAGAAGTCATAAAAGAATCTTTAATCTTTATCCAATAATATTTTTTTTCTTCACCCATTTTTTAATTTCTCCTAAGCTGTTTCTGTAATATTTGGAGTTAATTCAACTTTCCCTTTTGAAATAAAAATGGCTTTTTTTGCTATTTTTCCATAACAAAGTTGATATATTTTTTCTTGCAATTCTTCAATTTCATTTGCCGTATGTTCTGCAGCTAATTTTTCACCTTCGTATAATCCGTTTATAGTATCATATTCAAAGAACTGAATATTAGAATCTATTATTTCAAACAACTCTCTTATACAATCTTCTGAATTATGAAAAACTTCTGAGCCGGTAAAATGAATAGGGATAAAACCTTTTTTGATATAAGCTCTATCTTTTCTTTTATCTCTCTGAGCCTGTTCTTTTGTCTTTTCATGCCATTCATGCCCATCAATTTCTATTGCAAAACCTTGATATAAACCTTTCATAAAAATTGCAAAATCTGGAATATATCCAGAAAAACATTCATCTTGCGGATGTTCTTCAAAATCAATAATAAAAGATCGTTCATAATCACGCATTGAAAAACTAAAGGTCTTTTCCTCACAATCATCTTGTTTAACGTTATAAATATTATTGTTAAGACAAACATTTTTATTTTTTACATACTCTATAAAAGTATTATAAAATATCGTTTCAATTTCATTCATAAAGTTTCCCACCTAATAAAAAAAGCCCCCTATGCCTGTTAGTTCATAGAGGGCCGCAAAGTTCTTGTTGCCAAAGAACCTTTGAGTAATCTAACAGGCACTTACTTAAAGATTCTTTTATAGCGTCTAAACTTCTCTAAACGCTAGTTTTAACGCTTGTATATAAAAAAAATATAAAGCACTTATTTTGGATTGTCAATAATTTCTTCCCATTTCTGCAGTAAATTATTCCACTTAGCCGGAACTAAACGACCTTTTTCTTTACTCCATACTTTTCCAGGTTCTTTTGGTGGTTCTGTATATCTAGTTCCATCGGATCTAGCACAATAATACATTCTGAATGTTTCAGCCGTGATATTTGTTGCTCCGCACTTAATACACTCATAATGAGAATCAATGTAATCCGTATAAGATCCATCTTTTTGTTTTATAGGTTCTGCTGTTTTTACAAGTTTCAAAGGCTTTAATTTTTCTTTCCAATTCTCACCTTTAAGCTCCATCTGGTTTACACAATAAGGACAAAACTCATACTTAGTTTTACCTTCCAGATATTTATGTGATAATTCACGTTTATTTGGCATAATTCCCCCTTATAACAAATAGTTTTGTTATTTTTGTTATCCGTTTGTTATATTTGTTATCCCCAACGATGTTTCATGCCCTTTTTACCGGCTCTACTTCTTATTTTACTAAGTGATTCCCTGTTCATTTCTTTCTCATACTCAGCCCATTCAACATCCATAATGTTTTTAATTTTCATAAAAACAATAAGAGTTTTCTTTGGCAGCTTATCAGGAAAAGACTTATCAGTTGCATAATTAGAAAGAGCTACAACAAGTTTTTTGAACTGTCTGGATGATAAATATTTACTTAAATCTGTATACTCTGAATAAAAATTAAACTTTTCCATTTTCTTTTATCTCCTTAAAGTCAGAACTTCTTCATTGCTTTTAGGTTCTCTAAATCCTTTCTGATAACCCAATTCAAAACTATCATTCAATGCTTTTTCAATTATTGGTATATGATTAATATTTAGGTTCAATCTATCAATTATTTCATTTCTGATTTTTATGATTTCTTTAGTCATTTTTCTTTTATCTCCTTTCGTCTACTTCCTTAATCAAATCATTAAAGAAATTGTTTGCATATTTTTTACCTTCTTCTATTGCGGATAAATCTCTTTTGTGATTTCCAGAAACATACCAACACCAAAAATTAGTGATAATCTTTGTTACATTTTCTTCAAAGTTTTTCAGTTGCGTTTTAAGTTTTTCGTTTTCTGCTTCTAAGTTACTGCATTTGTTAAAAAGTTCTATTTCTTTTTTATTCATCTTCTTTTATCTCCTTAATTCAAAATTGATATGAGATTTACTTTTCTCACATTCAATACATAAACTACGATTTCTCCAATCTTTAGAATTTGCACATATTTCACAACGCTGCATTTTCTCTATCAAAGGTAATAAAAACTCAGCACAATCTAAGAAACCTTCATAAAAGGCATTTTGCAAAGATTCATCATTAAACAAACATCTTTCTTTTGCTATTGAAAAATATTGCTTAATTGCCTTTTCTCTATAATTATTCCCTGTTGTCTTTCCAAAATAGTCCTGTTGTGTTTCTGCATTTTCATTCATATCAGGCATTTTATTTCTCCATTTTATTTCTGATTTGTCTTATTCTTTCTTTTGAATAACCAAAAACTCTGGCAATTGAAGCATCTGTATAAAAAGGCAATAATGTCTTTATCATATCTATAGCTTCACCGGTTCTTCTGATTTTTATATTTGTGTTAGGAGCTTTGTCTTTGTCAAATCTTTGTTTTTGAACTTTTATAATTTCAATTCCTCTACAAAGAGCAAACTGCCTAAGTCCACCGTCTGTAAGTCCATGTTTGTTTGCAACATAAGAAACAGGCATTGTTTTTAGTTCCTCTTTTAGAACTTCAAGAGATATACCGTGATAGTTGTCTACAAGGTCTTTTGGTTTAGGAAGTTTAAGACCATATCTTTTTGCTGCATAATAAACAGTAGTTTCATTTACATTTACTTCCTTTGCTATCTGAAATGCAGTTTTAGTTCCGTCTATTGTCTTTCTCCAAAATTCTTCTTTCTGATTCATTGAACGATCTCCTTTACATCTAATAAATGAATTGCATATACAGGCTTGTCTATTGCAAGGTCTGTGTCTTTACCGTCTACAACAACAATTTTCATAATTCTTGCAGAAAGATATTGTTTTGTGTAACCAAGCCTTAATTTACATTCAACCAACCTTTGTCTCTGTCTGATACTGAAATTAGTAAATCCTTCTTTATTGAATCTTTTAGTCCAATAAGGCTTTACTTCACGATATTCAACAGTTTTTTCTCCAGACTTAATTTTTTCATACCATTGTTTCTTTAATGGAAATATCAGCATGTTTTACTCTCCTATCATAGTTTTTAGTTTTTCCTGAATCTTTAAGATTCTCTCTTTTTCTGCAGCAGCCTGAGCTTGTATTTCTACATCTTGTACACCAAAATCACATAGTAAATAACAATTAATTGCAGATAGTAAATCTCTGGCTTCTTGTTCTGTAATTTTCATTATTCACCCTCCAATAAATCATTTATACCGTAAGTTTTACAAATAGAATCAACACGCTGCTTTTCATAATCCGATAATTCATCCAGGCTCTTAATTTGTGTATACTTGCAAAAATACATATCATTAGGATCATTGCACCAATCAACTTCTGATATTCTACAAAGGAAAACCTTATGTTTTTCTGGAAAACATCTAATAATTAAGGCACCATCCTCAATGTTATTTTTTTCCGTAATAAGTTTTGAATAAAACCCCTCTGCCGTGTTTTTGTCTTTATCAGTATAAAATGCATGGCCCCAAAAATTAGTTGTATAATCAATAACACTTTGATTATTCTTATGTTTTGATTTTCTGATCTTCTTTAGCTTTTTCACTTTTTCTTTACGGCTATAAAATTTACAATCACATTTGCTATTTCGCCAATGACCACAACTACCGTTTTCCTGTTTATTCTTGCAGTTAGGACACTTAAAATGTTTATATCTCCAATCTTTTGTATAAACATCAATTACGGCAATTAAAATCATTATGATTGAAAATGCAATCAATAACCCTAACATTCCTAATTCAATAATATCATTCAAAGTGTAGATAATTTTCATTTATTTCCCCTTATTCCACAAAATAGACCGTCAATCTAATTCCAAGGAATCTACCATTTGTAGCATCCATTTCCATCATGTTTGCACCGATTTTCATTCCAAATAAAGATAAAACCATATCCAGAAGTTTAAGTTTATCAGCAGCTTTAGTAAGTGATTTTACACCTACTGACATTTCCTTTGCTTTTTTTATATTTTTTCGTTTTTTGAAGATATTCATAATTACTGTTTACTCCTTACCAATTTATAACACCATCCGGTTCTTCTTCTGGTGGAACAATTTCCCCAAAGGCATTGAAAAAATGATTATTTATATCAAACTTCTCACATGGATATTGAAAATTTATACCATTGAAAAACACTGATATTTTATGTTTTTCTGATTCATAACACCAACTTGCACCGCAAAAAATCATAACAGGATCTATATCCCTATCTGTTTTATATAATCTTAATACAGGCATATTTATTCCCCCTGAGCTGCTAAAGCCATTGCAGCAAGGCTATCAGTTGAATCTATATCTTCAATGGCATTATCCATATCAGCCATTGAGATAATTCCAATTTCATTATTTCTCTGAACAAGTTCATTACACTTTCTATAGGCCATTTCTACCCTTCCCCTTAAATGCGGATAAACGTCTAAAAATTCATCCCAAGTTTTACACTGTTGATGAAAAAAGTTATGTTCATCAGGTGTAAGAGCAAGGATATTCCAAGCCTTTTCTATTGCTGCCGGACAAGCACCACGGCTAACAATATGATGAAAATGAACCGGTGTTCTTCCTGATGCTTCTGAGTAAACAAGATACTGTCTCATTTCTGAGATAGTTCTATCATCGTTTACATCATGTTCCTGAGTTCCTCTCCAGATTTCCCATTCATAAAGCACACTTCTTACAGTTGCCTGTAAGTCATTAGGCAGCTTACACATTGTTGATAAATGGAACAAAAGACCATCTATAAAATGTGAACCGGCCATAGTATTTGCTTCTGAAATATGAATGGATCTTAATTCACCGGTATATCTGTTAGGAATCTTATCTGCATAGAGTTCCAATAAATCCAGATACAAAGCATACTTTTCTTCTTCCGTAGGTAACCGGTGATTCTCAGAATCAGACTGAAAAATCACCGTTACCAACTTAAATACAGCCCTTAACTGCTTAAAGGTTCTTTTTTGAAAAGCTGCATCTATCTCACATTCAAGTAAAATCTCTTTTTCAGTTCTATGTTCACGTTCTGATTTTGACTTGAATAACTTTCTTAAAGTTATCAAATCCTTTTCATCCGTAACTTTGAGAACAACTTTATCATTTACAAGAACACCGTGAAAAAAGCTGCAGATTTTCATAAATACACCTTTATTTTGTTACATACTCAGGAAGCCAAAGTTTAGGATTCCAAAGTATTTGATAATAATAAACATCATTGTTTACAGGTTTTAATTGTTCTGAAAAATAAGTAATATCTTCTTTTTGTCCTAAATAATGACGTAAATATTCTTCATCACCTGTTTTTACAACAACCTCTACATCACCATCTGAATCAATTTGTACATGGCAATATCCTTCACAAGAAAACACCGTTTCACCTAAACGAACATTGTAAAAAACAACTCGCCTATAAGTTTTAAAATTACTTTCCTTCATTTCAAGTTTATTAACCGTAACAGCATATTCAGATTGATACCTTGCAGTATTTAATTCACGTTCTCTATTCAATGCTGCTACGGTATTTCCAGAACAAGAGGAAAATAAACTAAGAAAAATGCCACCAACACAAAGTAAAATGATAATCAAAACTATTAAAAGAATAGTTTTTGCAATACTTTTATAAAGCTGTTTCATAATTCCTCCTTAAAAAATATCGTTAGGATTCTCAGGAACAGAATCAAAAGCAGCATCAGCAGCGGCCATTTCTTCATCTGTCATACCGTTCATTTCATCAAAAGATGGCTGAACAGGCTCTTTCTTTGTTTCAGGCTTTGGTTCTTTTGGTTCTTCAATAGCCGGTGTTTCTGTTGTTTCAGCCGGAGCATCTGATACTGTATATTCAACATCATCAGAAATATCTTTAATGTCTTTTCGTTCATCTGTAATAACAGCATCCATAGCTTCAATTGAAATAGGACAAAGTTTAAGAGCCTGAATTACAACAGTTTTCAAGGCCATAGCATCAAAATTCTTGTTCCAGATATTGTTAGGATCTTTAGCATCATAAGCCTTTGAAAACTTATCACGATGACTTTCAATATCTTTTTTTGACATTACCTTAAACTGAGAACCACCATTACAAAGTTCTACAAGGCAGTAATAACCAATTACATCACCACGTTCTTTTGTAATATCAATTTCATGTTCAATTGTACGACCACTTGCCAATTTACATTTGAAGTAATCGTTTTCACAAATTGGCTCTGCAGCAATTGTTTTAATTGTATTAGAGCGTCTGGCCATCTGAATGATTCCACGGTAACCAAGCTGAAAATGACAAGTCATTTCATATTTGCCATTTACCTTTTCATTGTATGGAATAAGATAGGCCTGACCAAAAGTTCCATTCAATTCCAATCCATAACTTGCAGCTTCTTTCAATGAACGGAAAATAGATTCTTTTGAACAAAGTCTAAGATTAGGCATCTTAGGATTTGTAATAGCCAACATTGCCGACTGCATAAA
>JAEIGA010016235.1_pt1 | contig 11337 bp, 13 predicted proteins | sample 9270691 | NCBI WGS metagenome assembly JAEIGA01 (sample SAMN17057246, study PRJNA624740) | gut metagenome | biome: biome; isolation source: fecal sample | host: Bos grunniens | place: China: Xizang | collected 2019
AATCAAAGTTCCACTTACACCAATTCAACTTACGGATATACTTATAAAAAAGAAGTTACCGTAAACAATGTCTATTAGTTAGATAACAGATATTATTCACAATATTTGGATGAATAGACAACAACAGCAGAAGGTTCTGTCGCATTATACATTAACAATAGAAACGATTTAACTAGTAAAGCTTCGGAATCCAGCCGTCTGCTCGTATGTTGTAAGGGTACAGGAAATTCTGTTAGTAATATCTTCTCAATTCTTAAAGATGGTAGCTTGCATATGGGCGGCAGAATCATTAATCAAACTAGTGCAGTTTCATTAACAGACTAGATAGAAATTTCTGATGAATATTTAATCATTCAGCCCGATGGAAAATTAAAAATGTCCTTTGATGATATCGTCAATATCAATTCAAATGAAAGCATAGTTTCTTATATTTCTGATCAGTTAAGAAACGCCACTAGTGGTATTATGTCTGAAGTCAACCGCGCGATTTATAATTCGGAAAGTGGTTTAATTGATAGAACTCATAACCATTACATACCATAGGCTGAAGTAGGCTGGACTCGTCCTGATTCAGTAATTCATCTTGAAAATATTGGAGATTTAAACCTTTCAGAAATTACAGTAGACTTAAATTATCATGGCTAGCCGCTTAGCTAGCCGATAGATTTACTTACCCTATTATCTGCTATAGGATATTATAATACTCTATATTATGGTCAAATTAACACAGATGACGCGCAAATTTGAGGTGAAATTGAATGATTTACTTAAGTGAAAACCTAGAAAGTCTTAATCTGCTAATTGAAAAAATTAAAGACAAGAATTTCTCAATTGAAACGCAATATAAGTTCCTTAAAATTAGCAAGGTCGCTTTAGAAGAATAGGCTATTATAAATCAATAGAAAGAAATTCTTATAAAAAAGTATGCAGAACAAGACGAAAATGGTAATGTTATAACAACAGATGACGGCGGTATTAAAATAAAAGACGAATTTCTATCAGAATGTCTTGAAAAAGTTTTGGAAATAAATTCTCTTGAAGTTTCTTTTCCTGATATTTATTTTTCTTTATCTGAATTAGAACCGCTGGGATTGACATTACAAGAATTGATGTATCTTGAGCCGTTTATAAAAACTTAATAAAAAAAATAGACGACCCCTGTGAGAGTTTTGTGTAAAACATAGAACTTTCACAGGGGTCATTTTGTTTTGTAAATTTTTTTGTTTCATATCGACTTTCTAGTGTAATGATTTGAACGGGAGGTGAGCCAAATGGCTTACAATTACAATTACAATCCGCAAGCGGCGACTGGTATTCAACCTCAAACTCAACCAGCACCGCAGCAAATTCCGCCACAATTGCTTGTAAATCAACAACAGAATATTCAACCACTTTTTCCGTAGCCACAAGGTAATGTTTATAATATCAACTCCACTTTGGAGGTAGCTAATGTTCCTGTCGGCGCAGGAATTTCCGTTGCACTTTGTATGCCAGAAAACACAATGTATATAAAGACTATGCAAAACGGAAATCCTTTATTCTATCCTTATAAAATTTTACCATTAAATTCCGCGGCTGAGCCTGAACAACAAGAGAAAGCTACGGTGTCGCAAGAAGATTAGCTTGAAAAATTTTCCACTCAATTAAAAACATGTTATGAGAAAATTGAGTTGTTAGAAGAACAAATAAGTAAAATTATGAAGAAAAAGGAGAGTGATTGGAATATATGATAAATAGAGAATTACTTGCCACAATAAAAATGCTAAAAGGTGGCAATCCACAACAAATAGCAATGGATTTATTAAAACAAACACCGATTAATGACCCTACTATTTCACAACTTATCACCTATGCACAGAAAGGTGATAATGACAATTTCTTAAATCTCGCCACAAATTATTTTTAGCAAAACGGAATGAATATTGATTCAGAGTTTAACTCTTTCATCGAAATGCTAAAATAATCTTGGCGTGAAAATATAATTTTTTATTAAAGGAGGTATTTTGAATGGGAGAAAATGGTTTAACAGTTGCTGATGCTTTAGCACTTCGCAACAACGGAAACAACGGTGGTTTTCTCGGCGACGGCTCTGCTTGGTGGGTTATCATTCTAATTCTACTTTTTGCCGGCGGTAATTGGGGCAACAACCGTGGTGGAAACAACGATGGCGGCACAAATACCGTTATTGTTCCCGCAGGTGGCGGTTTTGGCGGTGGCTGGGGTGGCTACACTCCATGTTGCTCTCCTGCTACTCAACAGGGTATGACCGATGCCTTTAATTTTAACGCTCTAAGCAATGGCATTACATCTACTCACGATTCAGTAATTGACGGTTTTTATCAGAATAATCTTGCGACCACAAGTCTTGGAACTGCAATGCAGACAGGTTTTGGACAGGCCGCGCTACAAAGCTGTCAAGGCTTCAACGGGGTCACAAATGCTATGAATGCAGGCTTCAATACCAATTTAGCTGCTATGAACAATGGTTTCAACACTGTTTCTTCAGCATTATGCAATGGTTTTAATGGCGTTCAGGCTGCTATTGCTGATTCTAACTATCGCGCCGAAAATTGCTGCTGCTAGACTCGCGAAGCAATTATGCAGTCTAACTTCAACAACCAGACCGGTTTCAATAATGTAGTAACGGCTCTTAATACCAATGCTTGCGACATTGAGCGTGGACAGGATGATATTCGTTATCTAATGGCTCAGAACCAAAGCGCAACATTAGTTGGTATTGATAGACTTGGTGACAGAATTATTGACTACATGACTCAGTCTAAGATGGATGAACTTAGAACTGAACTACAGAATGCAAGATTCCAGATTTCTCAGTCTGCTCAGACCGAACAACTTCTCGGTGCGCTCCAACCTATCAGCAGACCTGCGTACATAACTGCAAGTCCTTATCAATCTCTCGCATATAATGGCGTCAATGGCTGCGGTTGCGGCAATTTCTGATGGGGTGATTGACAATGGCATGTCGTAATAATAGCTGCCTTTGTAATCGTCTTGTCATTTCAGATAGTGTGACTTTTGCCGATGACACTCTTTTAATAGATATCCCTGCAGGCTCCTATGAAAATCGAGAAAAATATTGCTTAATTGTTGCGTAGGATATTCCAGCAGAAACAACTATTGCGGCAGATGTAGCTATTACAATTGGCGGTGACACTACAACTACTTACCCATTAGTAAATCCTAATTGTACAAATGTTAGCGCATGTAAAATCACTCCTAGAACGAAATATGCGACTAGAGTTTTTACTAATATACAAAGTGGTGTTTTTAAATTAATCGAACCAATTAGTTGTTTCAATTGCAACTGTTCAAATGGCGCGGCCGCGCTACCTATTCCAGCAACTGTTGCAACTACTTAGACAGGAGGTGGAGCCTAATGAGAGATTTACTTGAAAAAGTTGAAAAGGAACTTGAGAAGATTGGTGATAAGGGGTTAACTTCTTCAAATCTTGATACCACTTATAAGCTAATTGATATTTATAAAGATATCAAAGAATCTGAATATTACAAGAAAATGTGTGAAGGCGGCGAATCTTATGATGCGCGCGGACGCGATAGCCGAGGTAGATACACAAGAAGCTACAATGATGATGACTATGACGCGCGTGGTGGTCGTGGAAGCCGCGGTGGATATAATGAAAGAGGCGGAAATCGCTATTCCCATTATTATCCTTGGGACGATAGAATGGAACGCTATTTTGAGCGCATGAGTGACGGCATGGATGATTATAATGAAGGGCGCGACAGATATCGCGATGGCGATTCTCAAGACCGTGAGCAAATGCTTAAAGGCATTGAAATGGCAATGTCTGCATTGGTTAGTTTTGTTGAATCCTTATATGACCATGCTGAAACTTCAAGAGAGAAAGACGTTATAAAAGAACATATTGAGAAACTAAAGAAGCTCTGATTTTATGTATAAATATTATAATGCCAATCCTCTTGGAAGACATGTTAGCGACTGTAGCATTCGAGCGATATCCTTGGCTGAGGATAAGAGCTGGGATGAAGCATATCAAGAGTTATCTGAATACGCCCGAAAAGAAGCAATAACTTTTTCAGAAATAGAGTTTATAGACAAATATCTAGCTGACAGATATCCGCAATATTGTCAAAATTAGAGTAAGAAGATTTTGACAGTAGGCGATTTTGCTGATTTGGGATTAAAAGGTAGATGGCTTGTTACAATGAGTGGGCATATCACAACCGTTATAGATGGTATTATCTATGACACTTTTGACCCGTCAGATCGTTATTTGTGGTGCGCCTATCTCATTAAAGAATAAGAAGAAGGAGATAAGATTTTTCTTACCTCCTTTTTTCAGAATTCAATTAGATCATTCTACTTATGCTCATTTGCTGCCCAGCGTCCTATTAGAATTGCATCTGCTTCGTCTTGTGTGATTGAAATATCATAGAGTTTTTTCACTCTCATTTGTGCGCTTTTCTTTTTTTCTGTTCTTGACTTGCCTTTAATCTATGACAGCGCGCGCCATGTTGCCGGCGGAACTACTTTGTAATCATAACCCATTTCATATAAATAATTTTTTAAAACGCCTTGCAAATGGGCGAGCTTTTTAAAAACCTGAACATTCTGCTCGCCTTCTTCTTTTCCAAATTGCTATAATTGAATATCTTCCAAAACTACTTCATCCGGATTCCATGCTTGTATCATTGAAGCAAACCAATATTTTGTTTTAGAAATCCTATCTGTACTAGACGTTCCGTCCGAGGTCCATTTTCCATATTTTACCAGTTCCTAATCATCAAAAACAGACCAGCCAGAAGTGATACTTGCCTAATCAAAAGCCAGTATTCGATATCCTCCTTTTTTGACGGCAATATTATCTGAATGATAATACTAATTTTGCTTACAAATGGGGCAGACATATGTGCCGCCGCGGAACTTCCCAAAAGATACATAATTTAAATGACCTTCTGGACACTTAATTTCCAAATCTGTTTTTAAATTAGTATAGGTGGTTGAGAGTAATTCCCAACCACTTTTTTCAACTTCATTTCTTACGTCGTCAATTGTTATTTTCGTTCTCATCATTCATCAACTCTGTATAATATTTAATAGCTTTTATATTTTCAGAACGATTCGTTTCATTTTTTTCAACTTTTTCAACAAAAGATTGGGCTCTTAAAAATTTTCTATTTAATTTAATAGAAGTATCGGCATTCTAATAAATCCATTTTAAAAAAACGTATTTTTCAGTTGTATTATTAAAACAAATTTCGCCAAAAGGGTGACTATATTTGTCCTCAGAACTCGGATAATAATGACAAATTATATTATATTTTTTTAAAATGTCTATAAATTCTAAACCACTTTTTTCAGGAATGGCGTAATAAACGGTAGTTCTTGATATAGTTTTAAATTGGTCTCCTGAACTTATTCCTCCATCCCCATCAAAGTATCCTCTAAAAAAGTCCTTTATATAATTTACAGGAATGTGGCTAATTATTTCTTTTATGTTAATGTTCCATGTTTTCTAAGGTCTTAATCCAATTTTCCCTAAGTCTTCAAAGATCTTATTGCTTACTATATTAAGTGAAACTATATTTTCATGTTTATTTATTGGATGAGTACAATTCATTTCTTCTGTAATCTACTTTAAGATTTCAATATCTTGTTTGTGAATCTAAAATGTTAATAAACCTGCGTGATTATTTCTTTTATATACACATCCATCTGCCGCTATAAACCCTAAAATATAAGCTTTATTAGAAGAATCTATTTTTTCAAAATAATCTTGATTACAAAAATAACAATAGCTTCCTTTTCCATGTAATCCAGCTAAACTCCACACTTTTGAAACATAAGCATCACTACAACCTATTTCATCAGCTAATTGCCGACTTGTCATGTCATAATAATGAGAAATAATATAATCATCATATTCATGAAAATTTTTAGGCTAATAAGTGATACCTTCATTTTTTTTGTATTTACGGACAGTTCCTCTATCAACCTATAAAATATTTGCTAATTCAGTATTTGACATGTCTAAATGATTTTTAATGAAATCTATTTTTTCCTAACTGATTTTATTCATCGTCCTGTACTCCCGAAGCCTGAACGCCCTGTATCGTCAAGTACCTCTTGGGTTTCTGTCCATTGAATCATAGGAACTGGGAAAATCATCATCTGTGCAATTCGCTCTCCCTTTTTTATTAAACAAGCTTCTTGACCAATATTTTCTATAATTATTTTAATTTCTTGATGATAAAGATGATCAATTATACCAATTGAGTTCGCAATTCTTAATTTAGTTTTATAAGACATTCCGCTTCTAGGTGCTATGAAAATCGCATATCCTGCGGGCATGTCAACAGTTAAGCCAGTAGAAATCAATTTTGTTTCATTCGGATTAATAGTAACATCACTAATACTATAAACATCTGCGCCCGCGTCTGTTGGATGGGCATATTTTGGTAGGATAGCATCTTCCGAAATTCTATGAACCTTCACTTCGATTTTTTCCCTAGGATTATTATAGAGGTCAATTGTAAGCTCTTTAGACTTATTCAGAAAAGTCTTTATAAAATTCTTTTTATTTTCTGAAATTTCCCAAGTTTCAATTTCAGAGAACATCTTGTCCAAGCCTTCATTTGCTTCATTTAAATCTACAGGCATGGATTCAAGATTAGCAAGAACTTCTCTTTGTACTCTTGTATTTGAAAAGACTTCATCAATTCTTGGCATTAAGACCGGATAGAATTCATCAAACTGCTCATCTGGAAGCTTTAAAATCGCTAGAAAATCTTCGGCAGCCTTTTCATCTTGTCCTAGAAAGTTCTTTAAATTATCAAAATTATTCATTTCATACCTCCTCCTTAAATCATTTCTGCAATTTCATCAATAATACCATAATGCAAAGCTTCGGATGCACTGAAAAACCAATCGTCTTTTCTGTGGCTTTCATAGTCTTCGTGCGTGATTTTTGTACTGTTTACTGTAATGTCCTCTAACTTCTTTAGCTGTAGCTTATAAAAATCGGTATGCTGAAGAAACTTATGCGCATCGCCTGCATCTAGTGTCATTCCCTCATGGAACAGATATGAGCTATGTGGAAAACCAATTCTCTTGTGCCCGCTAATGCCAATAAAAAATCCACCGCTATAGCCACAGCCGTAAGTATAAGTGTGAACAGGTGTTATAGAAATTTGAATTGCGCTAATGATACTAAATACAGCATAAATGTCTCCGCCCGGAGTGTCAATGTAAATTCTAATGGGTTCTCTATCTTCTGGTTCAATGCCATCAAAATCATCAATACAGTTCCACATTCTAATCTGTCTAACGATTTCAGTTCCAAGCTCCGGTGTAATTTCATTGGAAATATAAATGGTTCTAAAATGAAAATCAAAATTATCCAAAATCGTTTTTGGCTCAATAATCTGCTCAGGATCGCAAAGAACATCATATAAAGAATAATTATGACTATGCTCGTGTTCCGCGGCCTTATCATAAATATTTGCAACATCATTTAGAAAATCTTCTTTTGACTTAATTGTTCCGTCTTCCTTATAAATCGAAATCATTTCTTCGTTATTCGGCATTCTTTTGCTCCTCCTGAATCTTATTTTCTAAAGTATCTTTTACCTTTTGTAGACTCTTAATTTCACTTGTAAGCTGCTTAATTTCTGGATTAAGAATAAAGTTGTTTATGTATGCTTGTGAAAGTTTCTTATAGGCGTTATCAAGTGAAAAGCAGACTTTATCATATTGTTCCTTTAGATTATTCATTATCTTCACCTCTCTTTTCTTTTATTATATCATATTTTTCATTAAAAGTCAAGATATTCAATATTTAAAGTTTTTGGATTTTGTTTTAATAGCATTCTTATTTCTGATTCTTGAACGGAAATTATTTTTTTTACTTGGGCATTGTCTGCATAGCAATTTGAAAAGGATTCAGCTATTTTATTGCTATTCCATTTAATTAAAAGCTAAAGCAATTCTGTCTTTGGATTAATGAAATTAAGCGTTACTCGCGCGCCAAAGTGTTTTTTAATTAAAATCATTGATAAAATTCTTAACGTGTATTGTTTTATTGACTCTTTTTCTCTTATCGCGCAATTATACTCAAAATCTTTATCGCAGTGATTAGTAAAAAAATCTTTTGAAAAATCAAAGTTGATATAAAAAGATGTATCGAGAAGATGATGATAGGATTTAAATTTTTCATAAGTTACTTCATCTTTTACCTCCAACCTGTGGAAAAATTTGATTTTTTGCTTATGCGGCTCTAATAAAAAAGGAATTAAATTTTTCTGATAAAGTGGCTCTCTATCGACTATATAAATAAGTCTAGTTGAATCATTTATTCCTGTTCTATCATCATTTTCTAACCGATACAAAGAATTTCTTCTTATTTTTTCATAGTCTTTAATTTTATTACTATAAGCATCGTATGGCAAAAATGTTGGTGTCGCCGCGCTAATGCTGTCCGGTAGTGTTCCTACCTTTTTGTAGAAACCGTAGCCATAATAAATTTTGTTATCTCCCGAAAGAGACAGTGAATTTGGTATTCTTACATTAGGACTGTCTTTGAAAAAAATTATTTTAGAGAATCTACCAAAATCATCACGCGGCCGCGCCATAGTAACAGGGATTCCTTGCTTGTAATAATAGTTGTAGATTTTCATTAATTCTAAATTTGGAAAAGCGATCGCTCCATGATGGAGGTCGATATCATATAATCCAATATGCATTTAATCAACCTCCTCATCGGCGCGCTCTGTCTTAGAACTTAAAATGAAAGTGCCTTCATCATTCAACTGGTCAATTCGTTCAAAAAGCGGATATTCGGTTCCTTTATATTTTTTAGGGATAAAGGCGTCATCTCTACGGATTCCAGTTATAATCAACTTATTTCCTCTAGTGAAGAAACTTTTTTCAATTACGTGTTTGACACCATCTGCATCGCACTCTGAAATTTGCTTATCCCACTTTGCAAATTGAGATTTCCACACCTTTACGGTTACTACTCCGGTGGTTGTTAGTAATGTAACTGTATTTTTATTCTTATCTTTGTCAATAACCGTGCCTGCAATTCGATTTACTCTAAACAATGAAATTTCGTTGCCATCTTTTGTTGTGAATTTTCTTTCAATTACAGGTTCTTCTGGCAGTTTAAAATAATCAACAATTCCATAAGCAGAATTTTTTAGATTTGCTAGTTCATGATCATGATAATAAAAACTTAAACTATCCATTTCCCACTTTGAAATATTACCTTCGGTGTACTTTTCTGCTGCATCTTCTAGGAGTTTTTGATTTAGTTCATCGAGAATTTGTTGCTGATTATTTTTCATCCATTCTCTAACCGGCTCCATTCCTTTTTTATAAATAGCATCCCATGTTTTTTGGAAAATTTTAGCTGAGTAGTCATCATCTGAAACCCGAATGTCGGTTAATAGATTTTCATCGTAGTTGTTGTTGAAAAATGTTGCTGCAATTACATCTAACTTATAAAAATCTCCATCTTTAAATTTCTTTAGATATTTATTAAAATTAAAAAGACGTTTTTCAAAATCGAGCTCTTTGGGAATTAAATCTTTTGCGATTAACATCTGCATATTTTGAAGAGTAATGCGCTTTTTCTTGTCAGCGATTAAGTCAAGATAAATGTTCATTATGTCTTCACGCGCGCAGTCATATAGCTCGTCAAATGCTCCTGATTTAATGAGATTAATCATTTGTGGCTTGTTTGTTTTTACTTTTGAAAGAAAATCTTCAATTGAGCTATATGGTCGATTTTTAATAATGTCTTTAATTAACTGATTTCCGATTCTGGTAATTCCACGCATTCCATACAAAATGCGCTGCTGCTCAATTTCAGGAGAAAAGGTTAAATCGGATTTGTTAATATCAGGTAATGAGAAATTTAGTCCCCGACTCTTCATTTTTCCAATTGCGGATGCTACCTTACCATAATCCATAGAAGAGTTTTTGAGTTTTTCGTCGGTATCATCAGCATCACCTTCATCATCAACTAAAGAAATTTCTTGCTCTAAATTCATGGCACCTGAATCTACAATTAAATTAGCCGTGTCCCAAAAAATAATGGGATATTTATAAGCTAAATTCATTTCTTGTAATCCAACCAGTGAATAGGCTAGGGTATGGGCGGCGTTGAAGCCATATCCGCGATTCATAGCTATTAATACGTTCCAAACATAGTTACATAGGGCCTTTTCGCAACCTTTTTCTTCGGTCTGCTTAAAGAATTCTTTTGTTAATTCGTCATATTCCTTTGGCTTTTTCTTTGAAATCGCTTTTCTTAGTCGGTCAGCCCAGAGTAGACTGAAACCTCCAATTTCAGGCTGCTGAACTAACATCATAAATTGTTCTTGCTGAATGCACAGCCCATAAGAAATGCCAAGTATATTTTCCAGTACCTTTTGTCCGCTTTTACTTACCCCATAGTTGTCCATTTCTTTATACCAAAGACTTGGATCCTTTTTAAAAAGAGCAAATTTATCCACGGGCTGAATTGCACCTTTTTCTGTAACCATCAATCGAATTACAGCATTCAATGCTGCTAAATCATCAACCGATGTAGGCTTAACTAGAGCGATACCCTTTATTCCACTTTGCTGTTCCATTTGAAACAAACTTTCTATTTTATGATTGTGAATTAAAGACCACATCTTGAGATCGTTACGCTCGATTTTATAGATTCCTACGGCTTCTTCATAGTTTTCTCTTAAAGTCTTATCTTTATTTAGATATCCATATTTCACTAGCAAATCAATTGCCGCGCGCATTCTATCCAATGCTTCAATGGAAAGCAAATCAATTTTAAGGTTTCCTACTCTTTCGACTGTATGTAAATCATATTGAGTAATGACATCTCCATTAGTTGTTTGCATCAAAGCTGTAGAATTTGTAATGGGTTCATCATAAAAAATAACTCCGCCCGCATGACTTCCCATACCACAGCATAAATTTTCAATTTTTTGGGCTACTTTCCAAACTTCCGGATATTTTTCCGTCATCAAACTTTGAAAAGCTTTATCAGGAGGTATGTCATTTTCTTCATCGCCATAAAAGGTTTGCTTTAAAGTTCGTGCAGTACCTCTATCTGCTTTTATGAAAGAAGCTAAATAACTGGCTTCATCAGGGTCAACCTTTAAGCCTCGACAGGCTGTTAACAAAGCTGATTTACTTTTTTCGGTTCGGATAGTTAATACTTTAGATACCCTATCTACTCCATAAGTGTCCTGCAGTGCCTTATAAACTTGCGGCCGCTTACCTCCTTCAATATCGAGGTCCACGTCTAGAGGAGATACACGTTCAGG
>JAEIGA010016236.1_pt1 | contig 11337 bp, 8 predicted proteins | sample 9270691 | NCBI WGS metagenome assembly JAEIGA01 (sample SAMN17057246, study PRJNA624740) | gut metagenome | biome: biome; isolation source: fecal sample | host: Bos grunniens | place: China: Xizang | collected 2019
AACATTATCTGTAATAGATTGTTCAACTAAATCAATTTGTCCATCTACATAAGTAATATCTGATTTTAATGCAATTGCTTGTTCTAAAGTATCCACTTCATTATCAATACGAGCATTTAATGTTTCAACTTCTGAAGCAATTGATTCTTCTAATTCTTTAACTTCATTATCAATTCTTGTATTTAATGTATTAACATTAGTTGTAATTGTAGTATTTAAGGTAGATACTTCTGTATCAATTCTTGTATTTAATGTATTAACATTAGTTGTGATAGATTGTTCAATCTCTTGAACCTTAGCATCATATTCAGTTTGAGCAACTTTTGTATCAATGTTTGCTTGTAATTGAGCAACACGACTATCAACTGATTGTGATAAAGCATTCACATTAGCAATTGTTTCATAAGTAGCAACTGCTTCTTCTTTAGTTAAGTAAGGTGTTAAATCAATGTCACCACCAATATCATCCCAATGACCTTCTGTTTCACCAGATGGTGCTACCCAAGCAAAGTTCTCACCAGTTGATTGAACATTATAAACATCACCTTCAACATTTCCTTCCATAGGCAATGCTTCAACATTTTCAACCGAACCTTTATATCTATATACAGAAGATACTTTAGCATCAACTTCTGCCTTTGTATAAGTGTCAGATTTGTCTGCTTTTTTATTTAATTCTGTATTAAGTGTTAATACTTCATTATCAATTCTAGTATTTAAAGTTGTTACTTCACCATCAATACGAGTGTTTAATGTATTAACATTAGTTGTAATTGATTCTTTTAATTCATTTTCTTTTGTTGTTATTGTTGTATTTAATGTAGATACTTCATTTGTAATACGAGTATTTAATGTTTCAACTTCTGAAGCAATTGATTCTTTTAATTCATTTTCTTTTGTTGTTATTGTTGTATTTAATGTTTCAACTTCTGAATCAATTCTTTCATTAATTGTCTCAACATTTGTCGCAATTGATTCTTCTAATTTATCTACTTCACCATCAACATAAGTAATATCTGCTTTCTTATTTTGTAAATCTAAAATGTTTGAAACGTTTGTGGCAACTTGTGTAACTGTTGCTTCTGTAACACCAGAATTAACTGCTGCTAATTGTTTTTCAGTTAATTGGTCTTGTTTAGTTTCTAAAACTCTATTGATTTCTTCGATATCTTCATTAATATCATTGATAGAATTTAAGTTTGTAGTAATTTGTTCTTGTAAATTTGCATCAGCAGTTGTTCTTTCACTTGTTTCTGTAGCAATTAAACCTGCTAATCTTTCATCTTCAGCAACTCTTTCATTAACAATTGTTTCTAACTTTGGTTGAACCCATTCGGCAGTAACTACTTCAATACCACTAGCACTTTCACTTGGTGTTGGAGCAACTGCAACAACTTCACCATCATCATAAGTTCTTAACTCTAAAGGAGTGTGAGCAGAAATTCCTTCACTATTTGCTGATGATAAACGAATTGCATTATATGTCTTTCCATCATCAACACCTCTGATTGTGTCAACAGTACCTACTAAATTAGAATCTTTATCTGTGAATTCAACTTCACCAAATTGAGGGGTGGAATCAACTTCATCAGCAATGCCTAAATCTGTTGAGTTAATTACAACTTTACCAGTTCCTTCATCATTACCACTAAAAGTTTTTAAACCTGTGATAGTTTCTTCACCTTCTTTGTGTACAACTTCTGATTCAACAGGTAATGTTTCAACAACTTCTTTTAATTTCTTAGGAGTAACATAAGAAAAATCATTAATACCACCAGCAACTTCCTCAGAGGTTGCAATTTGTGCAACACCAGGGGTTGTTTCGGTTGCTTTAAATGTTGTATGTACGTTAATCCATTGTTTTCCATCACTATATTTAATATTTGGCATCTCTACTCACCTTTTGATTCTAATTTGTTGATTTCTTTTCTTAATTGTTCACACAATTCAATTTCTTTTTTATATTGTTCAATGGTTGCACACCCTGTTGCAATCTTTATCCCAATATAATCATATTTCTTTAACTCTTCTTTTAAAAGTTTAATTCTTTTAACACTTTCTGGTAAAATATTGTGTGTTGGAGCATAACCTTTAACATAGTAGTTTCCATCTTCTGCTTGGTCAACATCCATTATTTTCATACCAAGAGACTTGTACACATCTTCTGCGTTACCAAGTCCCACTTTACATTTTTTGGTTTTACTGTCTATGACAGTTGCCCACATCTTAGTCATTTATTACTCCCTTAAATGGATAGAATGCTAATTCTATAGTACCTTTTCTTTCATAGATATATATTGTTTGACCTTCTCCAATTACAATATTATCAGACAAACCTTGTAGTGTTGAAGTGCTTATATTCATAAGTTTAGCACCATTTGCATTTTTGTATTTTAAGACCAATGAACTCTCAAAACCAGCATAACCATAGATATAACCATTACTTGGTGCTGTCCATGTATATCCTTCTCCTTCTGTAATATTGAAACCGGCATCGAATTCAGCAATCATTGGTGATTCAATCATTTTCTTTGCTTTATCTGTAATGTTATCCAAGTCAGTATCTGCTGGACTTACATATACTACATTATCTGGGTTGATTGCTTCTTCTGCTGGATTTATCCAAAGTCTTGATTTTTCAGCATTTGGTTCTTCTAAACTAACAATAACTGCATCACGACCAACATCTGCATAAGTTCTACTTGCAATTGCATTATCACCATCAGTTGCATCTTGTTTAACAATATAGAGTTCTGAAGAACTTTTTTCTTCAATACTATCATATTGCTCTGTTGATAGGATGTTTATTACTAAATTATCTAAATTCTCATTTGTTGCCATTATTCAACCCCATTTACATCGTTGTAATTCCTAAAAAATCATTAACTGTCACATATTCATGCTTAGTTTCTTGAGGTATATCATTGAAATGACTATCTTTTGTCGTATCCATTGTATATATAATCCCCTTGTCATCAACTATAGTTGTCTCAGAAACTACTTGTGAAATTACTGAATTTTTAGTTAAATCAAAGTCTTTATATGTATTATCACCAACTATTGGGATTCTTGTTGTGTACACAATTTGAGAAGAATCACTATTATTAACCCATGCTTTTGCAACATTAAGGCATTTAAACAAATTGCTATATAAAATAGACAACTTATTTTCTTCCAAACTGAAATCTGTTCCCACTTTAATTGGCATCTATTCTCTCCATATATAAAATTATTTATACAAATCTGCTTTGCATAAAACCTAATAAATAATTTTATATTAAAGGAGTATAGGGAATGCAAAAATACATTAGAGTCCCAACAGGAACAACTGTTAATTGGAAAGTTTCTTGTGAGGGTTTTGATACACAAAGTGGTTCTGCAACATTAGATAGAAATGAAACATTAGAGATTGAATTGATTCCTTCTATTGGTACACTTGATGTAACCAATTATGAATATACACTTGAAAATGACACAGCAACATTAACAAAATACATAGGTTCAAACGAAACCGAGGTTATGCCAAGTATTGAGAGGTAATTATGACAACAATTCAAGCAAGACATGTATTTGCATCTACAAATGTATTTCAAAATAATTCAGTTTTTTCCCCAACATATATCAATTGTAATGACATTGATTGGATGGATAACTCTATTTCTAATGCGTTTTCGGTTCGAGGGGATTTAGCACCACAAAGAAATATTGTCGAGGTCTCACAACTCAATAAAAATATTACTAATATAAGTTATGCTTTTAATAATTGTGTGAGAATGATTAATGCACCAATTATTCCTAATAATGTTGTAAACATGCACGGAGCATTTTATAATTGTTCTAATTTAACACATTCCCCAAATATCACCGGTTATACCAATCTTAAATCTTTAGACTTTGCATTTTATAGATGTACAAAAATGACAAATAGTCCAATGTTATTGGGTTGTGAAAATATAACAACAATGCGCAACACATTTCAAAATTGTACAAATATCAAATCGTGCCCATACATCCCTAATAATGTTATTAATATGAGTTATACATTTGGTTATTGTTCTAATTTAGTTAATACCCCAATTATTCCTAATAGTGTTAAAGATATGCAAGGAGCATTTTATGTTTGTTCTAATTTAGTCAATGCACCAGTTATCCCTAATAGTGTAACTAATATGCGATTTACATTTTTAGGTTGTTCTAATTTAGTTAATGCACCAGTTATCCCTAATAGTGTTAAGGATTTATTTGGTACATTTCAAAGTTGTTCTAATTTAGTTAATGCCCCGGTTATTCCTAATAGTGTGGATGGGTTGGGACAAACATTTTTATATTGTTATAATTTAGTTAATGCACCGGTTATTCCTAATAGTGTAACGACTCTGATAAGCACTTTTGGTTATTGTTCTAATTTAGTCAATACACCGGTTATTCCCAATAGTGTTACTAATATGGTAGGCACATTTCAAAGTTGTTATAATTTAGTTAATACACCAATTATTCCTAATAGTGTAACAAATATGTCCAATACATTTAGTACTTGTATAAATCTCGTTGATGCATCGGAAATACCTAATAGTGTAACTAATATGGCCAATACATTTAGTAGTTGTTCTAATTTAGTTAATACCCCAGTTATTCCTAATAGTGTTAAGGATTTATTTGGCACATTTAGTAGTTGTTATAATTTAGTTAATGCCCCAGTTATTCCTAATAGTGTTATTAACATGGTTAATACATTTATGAGATGCAACCATTTAGTTGATGCACCAAAAATACCTAATAGTGTAACTAATATTGTGAATGCTTTTGCGTTTTGTTCTAATCTCGTTAATGTGCCGGCAATCCCAAGTAGCATAACTAATATGGTAAATGCATTTCAAAGTTGTGCTAATCTAGTTCATGCACCAGATATATCAAATGTAACTGAGATTAATACATTATATCGAACATTTTGGAATTGTCCAAAACTTACTGATGTTCCATCTCTTCCCAATAATGTAACTAATATGACATATACATTTTATCTATGTTCAAACTTAGTTAATGTTCCAGATATACCAAATGGTGTAACAGAAATGTATGGTACATTTAACCAATGTTCTAATTTAGTTAATGCTCCAATCATACCGGAGAGTGTTATTGAGATGTATAGTACATTTAATCGTTGTTACAATTTATCTGGGCATGTATTGATTAAATCTTCCAATGTTGCAAATGTAATCAATTGTTTTGCTGGAGGAACATTAACTAAAAATGTTTATATACCATTTACATATGAAAATGGTGTAAATACATTAACATATGATTCATTTATAAATGCTGGTTATGATGCTTCCGGGACTAAAGATGGTGTTTACTTAAAAGAGATATCAGAAGCAAGAACGGTTGATTTAACAGATTATACATTTACAGTTAACAATGATATAGCAATTGTAACAAAATATGTTGGTTCTGAGACATCAATCACATTACCAACAACAACAATTAAATAGGAGACTAAATTATGGCAATAGTTGATAAAGTCATATATTCAAATGGAACTTTTTATAATAATCGAAATATCGTATCAGTTGATTGTAACAATGCTAGTTGGACCAATAACTCGATGAGGTATGCATTTAGAAATTGTTCAAAATTACAATCAGTATCTTCTATTTCAAGTAATGTTGTTGAGATGTTTGGAACATTTTATGATTGTACCAATTTAACCACAGTACCAACTATTCCTAATAGTGTAACGAACATGGAATATACATTTTATAATTGTATAAACCTAGTTAATGCACCAATTCTTTCCAATAATGCAATTGTCTTAGCAGATACATTTCACAATTGTCGCAATTTAACCACGACACCAACTATTCCTAATAGTGTAACTAATATGTATGCTACATTTAGAAATTGTTCTAAATTAGTTAAAGCACCAACAATTCCGAATGGTGTTACTAATATGGCCGATACATTCAACAATTGTTCAACTTTAAATACAACACCAGTGATTCCGGATGGTGTTACAAATATGTATTCAACTTTTTATGGATGTGCAAATATTCCTAGTATCCCAACTATTCCTAATAGTGTTGTTAACTTGTGCTATACATTTAAAAATTGTTTAAAGTTCAATGTTACAAATATTAGTGTTAATGATGCTCATATGTTTGGAACATTTACCAATTGTAATAAAATAACAGCATCAACAATCAATGCAAATAACATCCAATCCTTAGGACAGGCATATTATAATTGTATGGCATTAAAGACATCAAATATTATTTGTAATAATAGCATTGGAAGTATGTCCTCAGTATATGCTTATTGTAATGCATTAACAACTATTAATATTACTTGCAATAACACAATACAAAATATGGCAAATATGTGCATTCAGGGATGTAACAATATTGTTACTTTTACTGCTAAAGCAAATAATATTGGAAATATGTCAAATATATTCTATAGATACACAAACAAGGTTAATAATGTTCTTATTACTGCGAATAATATTGATACATTATTTAATGTATATGTATACAATAATACGATGACATCCAAAACATTTAGTTTACAAAATGTTCAACATATTGGTAACTTATCCCAAGCATTCTATTATTGTAGTAACATGACCTCATCCACACTTACATTAAATGATGCCAATTATGTTAACTATCCTTGGTATAGTTGTTACAATTTAAAAACAATTGTGTTGAATGCAAATCATATTAATCAAATAACCAACTTAGTATCGTCACCAAGAAATGTGACTAGTGCAACCCTAAATGTTAAATCTTGTTATAACACAAGTAATTTGTTCGCCAACTTTAATAATATGACAACTGCACCAAATGTTCCAAATAATGTTACAAATATGAGATATATGTATAGCAATTGTCCATCTATGACAGCAACACCAACAATTCCAAATAGTGTTGTTGATATGCATGGGTCATTCAATGGGTGTACAAAAATGGTTAATGCACCAGTTTTAACAAATGCAACAAATATCACAACAATGGCATTAGCATTTAATTCATGTCAAAGTATGAAATCATTTCCAACAATTCCAAATAGTGTTGTGAACATGTGGAGTACATTTGCTCATTGTTCTAATATTAATGGTTCAATCACAATCCCATCCAATGTCAATGATATGTATGCAACATTTGAATATTGTCACAATTTAAAAACTACCCCGGATATGTCTAAAGCAACAAATGTAATAGGTTTAAATCGTGCTTTTTATTGGTGTAATAGTATGACTACTGCTCCGATTATTCCAAATAGTGTAACTTATATGGGTTATACCTTCTACAATTGTAATACCATGACTACTGCTCCGGTTATTCCAAATAGTGTAACTTATATGCAGGGTGCATTTAAAAATTGTGCAATGTTAGTCAATGCACCAGAAATACCTAATAGTGTAACAGAAATTCAAGATGCATTTTATGGTTGTGCAACATTTACTGAAACACCAATACTCCATAACGGAATTACAAATATTAGTAATACATTTAGAAACTGTTATAATCTTGTGGATATTAAACCATTACCAAATAGTATAACTAACATGACTTACTCTTTTGCCAATTGTTCAAGTTTGGTCAACACACCAGTATTTCATGAAGGATTAAAAACTATATTCTCTGGTTTTGAAAATTGTATTAGTTTAAAAAATATTAGTCCTATCCCATCAACTATGATTGATATGGGACATGCATTCGCATTTTGTAATACTCTTGTTAATGCACCGGATATGTCTAAAGCAACAAATGTAACAAATATGATTTATGCATTTCGTAATTGTCATAGCTTAGTCAATGCACCAGTTATCCCTAATAGTGTTACTAATATTACTGGTGCTTTTTCACATTGTCTTAACTTAGTCAATGCACCAGTTATCCCTAATAGTGTTACAAATATGTATGCTACATTTAGTGGTTGTATTAACTTAGTCAATGCACCAGTTATCCCTAATAGTGTAACTTTTATGGGCAGTACATATCAAAACTGTTCTAACCTAATTAATGCATCTACAATACCTAATAGGGTAAATAATATATCCCAAATGTTTATGGATTGTTCTAAATTAGTCAATGCACCAGTTATTCCTAATAGTGTAACTAATATGCATGGAGCATTTTGGAATTGCTCATCTTTAAAAGGTAATATTTATATTGAGTCACCAAATGTGTCAACAGCAGTATATTGTTTCCAAGGCACTGAATTAACCAAAAATGTATATATCCCATATGTATATGAAAATACAGTTACAACACAAACATACAATGCTTTTATCAGTGAAGGATATGATGAAAATGGAACAACAAATGGTGTTTATTTAAAAGATAGTTTAACAGATATATATGGTTATGTAAATTATACTATTGCAAGCAATTCAACATTATATATTAACAATAAAGTAATTACAACTAATCCATATAAAACTGTTGGTAATACATATGAGTATGCCCTTTATCATCCAAATTATATGCAAGTGGTTGGTGAAATTACAATCCCAAGAAATCAACAAACTATTCACTTTACACCAATTCAAACTGCAACCGGTGGTGCTAAATTAACTCTTGTTACAGACATTGATGTTCCATCAGAATACATTACCATCACCTATGGTGAACACGATTATTCTGTTCATGGTAATTCAGTTGTTGTTGCTCCAGGAACATCTGTAACATATACAATTAAAATGCCAAACTATAAAAAAGTAACAGAAACATTAACGCTAAATTCATCAGTAACAAAAAATATTACAATGGTTTATAGTCAAGCATCTATTGAATGTGTTTTAACACCAGGTGATACATCTTATGGTTGGCAAACAGCAACAGTGGCGAACCCAACATCATTTAGTATGTATGAATCAACAAACAATGGTGTTGATAGTTCATATGCTGTAATGAAAGTGGTGTTTAGTGGTTATGAAACCCTAACATGTTATATTTGCTCTTATGCCGAATCATCATTTGACTATACACTTGTCAGTACATTAGATGCTTCATCATATCCAGTCGATGCTTGGGATGATGAATTATATGATGATGCTCATACAAGAGGTTTCCAACAAAACCCAACAGTATTTGGAGAATCTAATTATCGAACAGTTACATTTGATAATATTGATGGTGAAGAGCACTTCTTCTATGTTGTATTCCGAAAAGATGGTAGTTCAGCATCATATAATGATAAAGGTTATCTCATTATTGATGAATACCAATAACAAAAAGAGCTCTTATTCAGAGCTCTTTTCTTTTTCATATTCTTTTTCAAGTTCTTGTAGGAATTCTTTGATTCCAATTCTTGGGATAATCCCAAACAATTTATTACCCATATAACAATTTCGCATAACATCATTATAAATTTCAGAGAAGATGTTATCTGGAATCTTGTCTTTAATCTCTCTATATACTTCTTTATAGTATTTCATGCAAGAGTTCCAATTCTGTTCAATAAATCTTTTGTCTCTTTCCTCTGTTTCAATATAGTATTCATACAGATTACATAAGATTTGAACTTTTTGTTGCATAATATTTCCATTGAACGGAGCAACTTTTTCAGCATATTTAACTGCATATATCATATTTTCGGTATAACCTACAAATGATTGGTCATATGAGTATTGTGCATTATTGATTCTTGTAATAGAATCTTCTTTAAAGTGCCAATAATATGTGATATCAGATATAAAACATATCATTTCATCTGGATTGGAAACTAATTTACAAATCATATTAAATCCATTATCTTCATTTGCCCTACTTCCTGGCAAGAATCTAATATTATATTTGTTGATAAAGTCCCTTTTATATAGTTTACCAAACATCCACACAGAATCATTCGGATGACCAATATATGTTACTTGTTGGTCTTCCAAGAACTGACTGAAAACACATGCATTCTTGGGATTAGATAACATATGTAATCTTAGTGTTTTAAGTGCAAATGCACCACTAAATGTATCATCGGCATCAATGAACATTAACATTGGGTTAGTAGTATTATCAATACCATATTGTCTGGCATCACCAGGACCCCCATTTTGTGGCATAGTAATTTCTCTAATTTTCATATATGGAGAAAACATATCAACAAAATTTTGATATCCTATACCATCGGCGTCATTTACGATTGTTACTTCCACATCTTCAACAATTTCTTGTAAAGCAATACTTGAAAGTGTTCGTAAAATAGTATTCTGTGCTTTATAAGCTGGAATGATAATATCAATTTTTGGCATATTACTCATTTATTCTTTATCCTTGAAAAAGTTAATAATCACTTTTACTCTGATGCCCTATGCAACTGGTGAATTCAAACGTCTTCATCTTTGGACTACCTCTCCAATAAAGATAGTTTGTTTGTAAGCATTACCGAACCTTGGATTTATCTAGGTAGTTTTGTAAACCTGTATCCGACAATGGTGATTTCCTTCACACTATAAATGTTATATCATAGTTATTTTACAATGTCAAGAACTTTTTTATTTAATTCTTCAATTGTTCCATCATTTGTGAAAATATGATTTGGTCTATCATATCCTACCCATTTCCATTCAGATTCATGAATGGTTTGAACTTCTGGAACATAGTAAGGAATATCATACATAAGATTCTCTGTACCATTGATTTGAAAACTCTCAACTTTTCTAAACCAATTTGGTAATTCTCCTCTTTCAACTCTCCAAATTTCACCACCAATACTTCTAATCATATCGATTTCATTTGGGAATCTAACATCTGTAATAACAATGTTCTTATCTGATTCAATAATCTTTCTTTCCAAACAATCTACCCAAATGTTTTGGTGTAATTGATTTCTTAAAAGATTTGTTCCTAAGAATTGAAGAGCAAATCTTGGGGTAAAATCTTTACCCATTTTTTCAGACCAAAATTTGTCCGGTAATTCTCTAACTGCTCTATCCTCTGGTGTTTCTCCAGCGAGCATTTTTCTATCAAAACCAAATAACAGAGATGCAACATCTTTTAAATGACTAGCAAAAGATACTTTCTCCCAATTAGGTGAATTTGCAACCAAATTATCCCCAATAGTATCTTTACCTGACCCTGCAAGTCCGGTTATTCCTATGATTTTTCGCATTTTTATATTCCTTCTTTTATAAAACAACACCTATTAATATAACATAAAAATACTTTGATGTATAATTATTTTTTAGCAATTGATAATTTCTTTATACCAATTGATGCCTTTATAACATCTTTTAGAAACCCTTATTTTTCCCTCAGATACTTGTTCATGAAATTCAACCAACAATTTACCATTGTTCAATTCTTTAACGGTTGATGTCTCAAGATTAACTAAATTAAA
>JAEIGA010016237.1_pt1 | contig 11336 bp, 9 predicted proteins | sample 9270691 | NCBI WGS metagenome assembly JAEIGA01 (sample SAMN17057246, study PRJNA624740) | gut metagenome | biome: biome; isolation source: fecal sample | host: Bos grunniens | place: China: Xizang | collected 2019
CCTCCTCTACATCCTGAATATACTCCAAAGTCACCTCAATATCCTTATCATCCATAGGAGGCGTCATTGTCATATGCAAGAACCACAACAACAAAAAGACAATCGCCATGAAAATCAAGGTTCCTACTACTGCAATTATATGAGAATCGTATTTCCTAATCACTTTGCTAGTTTGACTTTTCAGTTGCTATTACAATATTCATTTTATGCTGGTTAGCTATATCTAGAACACGTACTACATTTCCGTGTTGCGCATTCTCATCCGCACGAACTCGAACATACATTGTTGTGTCTTGCTGATAAATTTGAGCTAAACGTGCATTCAATCCATCAATATCCAAAGAATCACCATCTAGTGTATACGTACCGTCCGCATAAATAGCCACATCCGCTACAATAGGTTTAGTAGGAGGTGTACTAGTGGTTGATTGTGGTAGCTTAATTTTTATATCATTAGGAGAAGACATCGTACTTGCCATTACAAAGAAAAGTAACAACAAGAACACCAAGTCAGTCATAGAAGACATTGCAAACGTAGCCTCTACCCTATTTCTTCTTTTTAATGCCATAATCGTATGGTTGGTTATAAATGATTATACTGGTTCGTTGAGCAAATCCATGAACTCCATAGTACGAGACTCTAGTTGACGCACTACACGGTCTATACGAGACACTAAGAAATTATAAGCAAACATTGCCAAAATACCAACTATCAAACCACCCACCGTAGTTACCATAGCTTGATACATACCGCCAGAAAGAGACGATATTTCAATCATACCTCCAGATGTTTGCGCCATATTAAAGAAGGTTTGAATCATACCCAAAACAGTTCCTAAGAAGCCAAGCATAGGCGCACCCGCTGCGATAGTAGCAATCAAAACAAGTCCCTTTTCAAGTTTACTAACTTCAAGATTTCCAACGTTTTCAATAGCAACTTGAACATCTTGCATTGGACGACCGATACGAGTCACACCCTTCTCTATCATACGAGCAGAAGGAGTGTTTACTTTATCACAGAGATTGATTGCAGAATCAATCTTTCCTTCTTTAATATAATCGCGAATACGATCCATAAAGGATTTATCTTCCTTAGTAGCTTTTGACAACACAACCAAGCGCTCGATGAATAAATAAACCGCAAAAGCCAACATCAAGGCCAAGACGATCATAATCCAGCCACCATTTTGCGCCATAGAAAAAACATTAATAGACTCTTGAGCAGCTTCTCCTGCACCAGATGAGACATTTAACAAAATAGAATTCATAATTGTATTAAATTGAAAGAGCATTATTATATTGTTTTATTGTTTCGTTTATTCCCAAATATAGCGCATCTGCAATAAGCGCATGACCAATACTAACCTCATCCACCCAAGGAAAGGCCGCTACAAAAGCATGGAGATTCCGCAGATTAAGATCATGCCCCGCATTTAAACCTAAACCCAACTCACGAGCCTTCTCCGCAGCAGGACGATACATATCAATTGACTGCACAGGATCCTTATCATACATGTCTGCATAAGGACCAGTATAAAGTTCAACACGATCTGCCCCCGCCTTAGCCGCATATTCCACCATTACAGGATCTGCATCTACAAAAACCGACACACGTATGCCTGCCCTTTTAAACAATTGTATTATGGTTGTCAATTTAGCCAAATGCACTCTAGTATCCCATCCATGATTACTAGTCAACTGATCTACTGCATCCGGTACTAGGGTCACCTGCTCAGGCCTAACATCTAGTACCAAATCAATAAATGGCTGCTCCGGATTTCCTTCTATATTAAACTCAGTAGTTATCAACGACTTGAGTGCATAGACATCTTGACGACGAACATGACGTTCATCTGGACGAGGATGAACAGTAATGCCACTCGCGCCATATGCTTCACAATCCCTCGCAAATTGCTCTAAATCAGGCAAATTGCCACCACGTGCATTACGTAGCGTAGCCACCTTATTGATATTTACACTTAAGCGAGTCATATTTAATTTTATTGCAAAATGCTTCCTATACTTTTTCGCTGCAAAGGTACAAAAAAAAATGCACATACGCAAGATGTATATGCATTTTTATGAAAAAAGATTTTAAGATTACAAAACGAGTCACTAACTTTGCTGTAAAGATTCGAATAAGTTTTGCATCTCATCAAATCTCGCCACAGTGTCAGAACCATATTTCCATAAGTGCAAACGTATCTTACTATATGGTTTTTCTTGGTTCAGTTTTGTTTTTGAATAAAATTTATCTGCGTAGCAAATCAATTTTTCCTCAAGTGTACGAGGAGAATAATCTTTTAACGGAATTGGTAAGTCTTCGCGTACTATTTGTTCTATAGTAATACCAGTCCCCGTATGTCGTTCTGCTACTGCAGCATGCTTAGGAAGTCCCTCTTGGCGCAATATTTCAGCCCCCAAATAACCATGCTCTATATACTGATGAGTACCCAAGCAACGAATACGTGGAGCATCACACAACACAACCCCTATATCATGCAACATTGCAGCCTCCTCAACAAAAACAGGATCTACCTCCCCACTCTCCACCCATTCTGGATGCCTAGCAAGTATCAACTGTGCACGATCGGCTACTTGACGAGAATGCGTCACTAGGATTTGTTTTAATTCTTCGTTACCTGCACAGTATTTATTGATAATAGCTAAATAATCAATCATAAAAACCTATCTTCCCCAATTGAGTTTATCTTTGAGCGATTGCATAAATGTTTGTCCCTCAACACGAACCAATTTGATTGTACGACTAGAACGTTCGATATGCAGTTCTATATCTTGATTCAAGACTTGACTACGGCCATCCACACTAACCATATAATTGCCATTACGGCTTGAGATCTTCAAATCAATTTTGCTATCATCTAAAACCACTAATGGTCGAATATTTAGACTATGTGTTGCTACAGGTGAGAGAATGATAGCATTCACATGTGGGTCCAACAATGGTCCTCCAACACTTAGATTATAAGCTGTTGATCCTGTAGGCGTTGCTACAAGAAGCCCATCCGCTTTATAAGTATGCAAGAATTGACCATTGAGAGTTACCTCAACGGTTATCATACTACTAAGACCTGACTTCAAAACTGCTATCTCATTAAGCGCATATGGAGAAGCAATTTTTCCCTCTCTTGAACTAGAAATCTCAAGAACACTTCGTTTTTCTATAGTATATTGATTAGTTATGAGTTGATCTAATACACTATCCACATTACTAGTCTGTACTTCAGCCAGATACCCCAAATGACCACAGTTAATTCCTAAGATTGGAATATCAAGGTGTCCAACCATAGAGGCAGTTGTTAAAAAAGTTCCATCACCACCAACTGAGATAGCAAAATCAATCGTTTCACCCGTGCTTGCCACATAATCTTCAACTGAAGGTAAATCACGAGAATATACATCATGCCTCAACTCTGGAGAGAGGACTACAGTTACGCCCCTAAGTTGCAAAAATTCAACAATATGCTTAACTTCCGAAATAGTATCTGGACGGAATGAATTTCCAAAAACTGCTATTATCATATAATCATTTATTTTTCAAACCATTAAGAAGTGCAGATGCACACATTCGCTTTTTTCCCGGGAGTTGCAACTCGAGAATATCAATAAATCCATCTGCACAAGGAACTACAATATGACCTTTCCGTTCTGAGCATTGAGTTACTTCCACTTGATACACTTTCGCACCTTTAAGCAAATCAGCAAGAGGATATGTGCTAGGCATATCATCGATCCATGCTCCTGGATATGGACTCAATCCTCTCACATGATTGTATATGCGCTTAGCATCCCATGAGAAATCTATCTTACATGTGTCTTTAAATATTTTAGGAGCAAGTTTTAGATCTAAAGACTCAGATTGAGGCTCAGTGTGCAATGGGATGCCATTAGATTCCGCTTGAATAATTTTATCTACAGTTTTAGTAACCAGAGATGCCCCCATGGTCATTAATCTATCATGTACAGAGCCCACATTCTCATCTTCAGCAATAGCAATTCGTTCTTGAAGAATGAGGTTACCCGTATCTATCTCATGTTGCAACATAAATGTTGTCGCACCCGTTTCCTTCTCTCCGTTCATAACTGCCCAGTTAATTGGAGCCGCTCCTCTGTATTGCGGGAGAAGAGATGCATGTAAGTTAAACGTTCCTAAACGAGGCATATTCCACACCACTTCTGGCAACATTCTAAACGCAACAACAATCTGCAAATCAGCATCATAAGACCGCAAATCCTCAATAAACCGCTCATCTTTCAACCTCTCTGGTTGAAGCAGAGGTAATCCTACAGAAAGAGCGTATTGCTTTACAGCAGAATATTGAATCTGATGTCCACGTCCTGCTGGTTTATCTGGCATGGTCACAACCGCGACGACATTATATCCCCCCTCGACCAATGCACGTAGACTCTCTACAGCAAAGTCAGGCGTTCCCATATAAATAATTCTAATAGATTGTTTATCCATATTCTATCTAAAAGTATGTGCAAATCCGACACTAATTAATTCTTTGAATTGTAGTTTAGATTTTTGTTCTGTAACTTCTTCTATTGTTCCATCATAACGAGGGTGCAATATTAATTTGGCAGACATATATCTATTAATGATAAAATCTACATCTATTTCTAATTCTGTTTCTATTTGTTTATAGTTTGTAAAAAAGTAGAATTTCGTTTCTAACTCAATTTCATCCAAAGGTTTCCATTTCCACTCCAACCGTACTGAACTACCAATTTCATGCATTATATTTTTATTCTCCTCTATACCTAAATCCGCCACGTTAATTCTTTCAGGATCAGTCATAAATGCATAAACCATCTTATATGTAGCTGGTGAAAGGTTGATAGTAAGTCCTTTAAGTATTTTACAATCAACACCGGCACCCATTGAATAGCGTATAGGAGTTAAAAACGTTGCGCTTACTTGATTCAAGTTGGTCTTAACATTTGGAAACAAGTTGGTTTTAAAATCCGCAAACATAGAAACATACCATTTCTTATGCACTTGATATCCAAATTTAGTGTAGATTTGAAAACGATCATCTGTTATCTTAACCTTATGCAGGGTATCTCCGCTGATAGTGCTGACTCCGACTCGCCATTCAGCCGTATTCTCCCAAGAAATATTATCACGTTTGTAATTTATATACGCCTTAGCACTTCCCAACATGGCAAAAGTATTAACAGCACCTTGATACCAATTAGGAGTTGCGTAGTTTTGAGTTATTTGCAAAGACAAATAAGCACCCTTTCGCCAATAGGATTTCCGCCCGTATAAGATACGTTTTACATCAAATTTTCCAGCAAAATTATCATCCACCACAGCTTTATGAATTTTTGTTTTTCCCATTTCGATTTTTTTCATACGATTAGGATCGCTAACTGAGACATATAACTCAGGATGATTAGCGGTTATGTATCGCAAAGCGTTATGGCGAATAGATTGGATCGAATACGGATTATCTGCCACGGTATCAGTAAAAGAAAGTGACATTGGAAGGTACATCAGCGGGATGCACAAAGGATGTGGATACACTTCCCAAGCAGTATCCACATCTTGTACTATATCTACATTCAGTAAAGAAGAATCTTGTTTTGCGTCACAATTACTCTGAGATGCTAATAGTTCCAGAGACATTACATCATCAGCTACAGTCTGAGCATCAGAAGTAGCAGATACGCCACAAACAAGTAGCACTATGAGTATGATCCGTTTTATCAAGGTAATGCAGGCCTTTTATATGCACGAATTATCAAATAAACACCCCAAATAATAAATGGTAATGAAAGCATTTGTCCCATATTCAAAAAGAAATTCTCCTCGAAATCTCCTTGATCGTTTTTTATAAACTCCAACATAAAACGTGTAAAGAAAATAATCTCTAGGAATACTCCCAAGAGCAATCCCTCACGCTTGTATGCTTTGTATTTCCAGTACATTATCCATGTAACAACAAATCCAACAATACAATAGAGCATTTCGTAGATTTGTGTTGGGTGACAAGGGACTGTTTCGGGAACGGGCTTAGCATTCACGAAAATAAATCCCCATGGCAGATCGGTAGGGCCGCCATATATTTCAGAGTTCATCAAATTACCCAAGCGAATCAAAGTAGCCGTCACACAAACGCCCACGACCAATCGATCCATAATCCACACTAAAGAAGTATGGAATTTGGGTTCTTTAGAAAACACCTTTTTATTGAGTAGCCATGCAGCAGTTAATAACCCAAACGCACCGCCATGACTCGACAAACCTCCTTCCCATATCCTGACTAATAACAATGGATTTTCAATATATGGATTTCGATAATCAATCGTCCAACCAAATATTTGTATAGGGTCTGCCGTTTTATACCACTCATAAAACCAACAATGTCCAACACGCGCTCCGATGATTAACCCGATAACCATCCATATGAATAATTTGTCTATCCACTCTGGTGGACAATTTTCATTTTTATATAATTTGACCTGAATACGATAGGCCAAATATATACCAATAGCCCAAAGCAATCCATACCAACGGATTCCACCATCACCGATATGAATTAGAATAGGGTCAACATCCCACGTTATTGCTCCTAACATTACGCTTCTGTTTTACCGTGACATTGTTTATATTTCTTACCAGAACCACAAGGACATGGATCATTTGGACGAGGTTTTTTCTCCACACGGAGAGGCTCAGGACGCTGTTGCTCACGAGTATCTCGATTAGCGGCTGCTGCCTGACCACTAGCCGCCGCTGCACGAGCTACAGCATCTTTCTGCGCACGGTATCTAGAATAATCTTGTCTTTGTTGTGTGTGAGCTTGTTGAACACTTTCAGGATCACGCATTGGGATCTGCCCTCGAAGCAAGATTGAAAGTGTTCGACGATTGAAATTATCCAACATCTTTTTGAAAATGTTAAACGACTCCAATTTGTAAATCAACAATGGATCTTTTTGCTCGTAACTAGCATTTTGTACTGATTGTTTAAGATCATCCAATTGACGAAGATGATCTTTCCACTCATCGTCTATTACATAAAGAACCATTCGTTTCTCAAACTCTTTAACTAGTTCACGACATTCTGATTCGCATGCTGCTTTCAAATTTACAGAGACATTATACGTCTTTTTACCATCTGTAATTGGAACTAAAATATTTTCGTACATAGCCCCACGTTCCTCATAGACTTTCTTAATAACTGGGTATGCAACCTTTTGCAAAGTTTCCATACGACGTTTGAAAGTATCAAGCGCTGCCTCAGCAATTTTATTAGCCAAAACATCCTCCTTAGCAGAACGGAATTCGTCCTCATCGAAAGGAAGTTCCATTGCAAACACCTGCATTACATCCATTTGCAATCCCTCGTAATCTAGCACCACACGCGCATCTTCCAAGATTGAATATGCAGTATCATATATCATATTCGTGATATCCACTCCGATACGTTCACCCATTAAAGCATGATGACGTTTTGCATAGATGACATTACGTTGTTGATTCATCACATCATCGTATTCAATCAAACGTTTACGAATACCAAAGTTATTCTCCTCAACCTTTTTCTGTGCACGTTCAATAGAATTAGAGATCATTGAATGCTCTATCATATCTCCCTCTTTAAAGCCTAGTTTATCCATCAAACCTGCAAGACGTTCTGATCCAAACATTCGCATCAAATCATCCTCCATACTCACATAAAACACACTGCTACCAGGATCACCTTGACGACCGGCACGTCCACGCAATTGGCGATCAACGCGACGACTCTCATGACGTTCTGTACCAATAATGGCAAGACCGCCCGCATCTTTAACGTCCTTTGTAAGTTTAATATCGGTTCCACGACCAGCCATGTTCGTTGCTATAGTCACAACACCCGGACGACCAGCCTCAGCAACAACCATCGCCTCGTGTTGATGTAATTTAGCATTCAATACATTGTGCTTTATTTTACGGAGTGTCAACATTCGGCTAAGCAACTCACTGATTTCCACTGAAGTAGTACCAACCAGAACAGGACGACCAGCAGCCACCAACTGTGCTACTTCTTCTATCACCGCATTATATTTCTCACGTTTAGTACGATAGATACGATCATTCATATCTAAACGAGCAATGGTACGATTGGTAGGAATAATGACTACATCTAATTTATAGATATTCCAAAACTCTCCTGCCTCTGTTTCTGCAGTACCTGTCATACCTGATAATTTGTGGTACATACGGAAATAGTTTTGCAGTGTTATTGTCGCAAAAGTTTGTGTTGCTTTTTCCACTTTAACATTCTCCTTTGCTTCAACAGCTTGATGCAAACCATCTGACCATCGACGACCATCCATTACACGACCTGTTTGCTCATCGACAATTTTCACATGATTATCGTCTATGATATAGTCTACATCTTTTTCGAAAAGAGTATAGGCCTTCAAAAGTTGATGTACAGTATGTACACGTTCAGATTTAATACTATAATTAGCCAATACCTCATCCTTTTTTTGCTGCTTCTCCCCTGCGGATATCTCCATCTTTTCAATATCAGCCACCTCACTACCCACATCAGGAAGAACGAAGAATTTAGGATCATCCGTATTACCAGTCAAGGTATCAATACCTTTATCTGTAAGTTCTATCGTTTTATGTCGCTCATCGATAACAAAATACAATTCATCTGTAGCCACATGCATATGTTTTTCATTCTCTTGCATGTAGAAGTTTTCAGTCTTTTGTAATCTTACTTTAACACCTGGTTCGCTAAGGTATTTGATCAAGGCCTTGCTCTTAGGCATACCTTTGTATGCTCTAAACAAAGCCAATTCACCAGCTTCACGCTCTTTGTCATCAGCACTAGCCATTTTAGCCTTAGCCTCCACCAACAGCTTTGTTACCAAGGTATTTTGTGTACGAACTAACAACTCTACTCGGTGTTTGTACTCATCGTACATTTGATCATCACCCTTAGGAACTGGTCCACTAATAATCAATGGAGTACGTGCATCATCGATCAAGACAGAGTCTACCTCATCGACAATAGCATAATTATGACCACGTTGCACAAGATCCATTGGGCTTGTTGCCATATTGTCACGCAAATAGTCAAAACCAAACTCATTATTGGTACCAAAGGTAATATCTGCCGCATAGGCCTTGCGACGTTCATCTGAATTTGGTTTGTGCTTATCAATACAATCAACGGTCAAGCCATGGAACATATAGAGAGGACCCATCCATTCTGAGTCACGCTTTGCCAAATAATCATTTACGGTTACAACATGCACACCTTCGTGAGTTAATGCATTAAGGAAAACAGGCAATGTAGCAACCAAGGTTTTACCTTCACCCGTTGCCATCTCTGCAATTTTACCTTCATGCAGAACAATACCACCGATTAACTGCACATCATAATGCACCATATCCCATATCACCTCGTTACCACCAGCGGTCCATGAGTTGTGATAAATTGCTTTATCTCCCTCGATGTCCACAAAATCAAATCGGGTATCCGCAGCTAAATCACGATCCATTTGAGTTGCTCTTACCACTATTGATTCATTTTCAGTAAAACGACGAGCCGTGCTCTTTACAATAGCAAAAGCCTCAGGAAGGATATTCATAAGTGTTTTATCATAAATATCCAACACTTCTTTTTCTAGATGATCTATCTCGTTGTAGACTTTTTCACGTTGATCAATCTCTATAGTTTCAATATTAGATTTAAGTGCGAGAATACGACTCTTTTTATCGGCAACCGCTTCCTGCAGACGCGACATTAATGCTGCACTCTTATCGCGCAACTCATCATCATTTAAAGCATCTATTTGATTATAAACTGCTTTAACTTGTTCAACATACGGCATTATCGCTTTCATATCCTTTTGCGATTTATTGCCAAAAAGTTTAGTAATAATGTCTATAAAACCCATATTATTTATTATTTACTTATTTTCCACATCATAATTTACTTAAGAGCCTGCAAAGTTACAAAAAAAAATACAAATATGCAAATTTTAGTTGAAAGTTTATAGTTGAGAGTTGAAAGTCAAGGTCGAAAGTCAAAAATGAAAGTGGTAGAGGGTATAAAGACAGGGAACACAAGATTGTGTCCCCTGTCTTTATTTATTGAGAGATATGCGTTGCTTATTTTACTACCGCACCTTGGACATTGTACTCAACATCATCCTTCATAATATACAAGTAACCATTATTGATTTTCTTGCTATTGGTTTGGTCTGTAATTTCAACATTTTCTACAGCATTTGGAGTAGATGGCTCAAATTGTACACGCAATGCATCAACACTAATCTCACCCTTCTCTGAAAGGAAAGAGGTACCACGAACTAACTTGAAGCCCATAAATTGGTAATCTACACCAGAAGGAAGTGCTGACATATCAGCTTCTTGATACAACCATCCAGCATAGTCAAGATCGCAAATCTTAGTGTATTGAATATCACCTTCAACAGCCCATTTTGCATATAGGGTATTGAATGTATAATCACCAAACACGTACATACCTAGTGTTGATAGGCTATTACCTTTGATAGCAGTAACATCATCTACTACATAAATAGCCTCGCCATTTGCTTCTGAGAATGTGTAGGTCAACTTATTAGAAGCCAAACCTTCGTATTTAGAAGCGGTATTTCTTAAGGTAGAAACAGATGCAACGCCAACTGATGCCTCTTTATCTCCCTCAAAATAGAGCGTATCCAAGTTATTCAAAATAGGAAGAGTAGATGTTACCTCGTCACCTGTCTTGAAGTTAATGGTTACAGGATCATTAACGATCACACCATTGACATCAGCCACCTCTGCACCAATGACCATCTTGTAGTTAGAGTTAGGTTTCAATGTTCCTGCCTTCAATTCAAACTTAGCTGAACCATAAGGAGCAGGAGCAGCGCCATTAAGTTTCACGTTACGAGAAACGGGACTAATATCATTACCCGCTGCATCATACACCTTGAAATATTTGTTAGAAGAGTTTGCCAACTTACCATCAAAGATAGCAATGAACGCAGCATCTACAGGAATGTTCTCAGAATTGTTAGCAGGATATGTTTGGATAACGCGTACAGAGCCACGGTTTTGAGTACGGAACTTGAAGGTAAATGGCTCTTGCAAGTGATTATTGAATGTTGCATCTGGGTGGCAAGCACCTGTACCTAAAGTTACGGTATATTCTACACCTGGTTCAAAGCGTGAAGCAGGTTTAAAACGCATGGTATGGGCATCATCCTCAAATGTGATAGTACCCTCTACGGCTGGTGAGATTTGGAGAGCCTTAGCTGTTTCCTCCTCGTTCATATCCCAGTTGAAAGAGA
>JAEIGA010016238.1_pt1 | contig 11336 bp, 11 predicted proteins | sample 9270691 | NCBI WGS metagenome assembly JAEIGA01 (sample SAMN17057246, study PRJNA624740) | gut metagenome | biome: biome; isolation source: fecal sample | host: Bos grunniens | place: China: Xizang | collected 2019
GTTTCTGCAAATACACGTTTTCTTTCCTCCCACATCTCTTTATTGTTATTAGCTACAGACGATATTCCCAAGCAATCGAAATACACCACGTATTGATGGATATGTTGGTATGTACAATTGTACAATAAAAATGTCTTTAAAAAGAACTCCCAATCCGAAGCGTATTTCAAGTCCTCACGATACAAACCATATTTCACAAACAAATCACTTTTGATAAATGATGCTTGATGCGATATCATGCTATGATACATAAAGAAGCCTGTTATCTTGTCTGGAAAATAGTTCACTTTCTTCTGAGAGCCATCTTCATATACATTGATTCGATCGCCATAAATAATATCAACATCATCTGCATCCGCAAAAACATTTTTCAAAGTATCTGCATCCACGAGATAATCTCCGCTATTTAAGAATAATAGATATTCTCCATTTGCCATTTGAAATCCTTTGTTCTTATCCTCGACAAGCTCGGAACGATTAAAGGCGTTTACTACACGCCTTCCTAAGGCTATCTCAATTCCTTTGTTCATGGCATTGTAGATGCCTGAGTCTGGCTCTGAAATCCTAATCACTTTGTGAGGTTGCGTCGCCGTTGGCGAAGTTGCATCTTGCAATGCAAGAGGCTGTGCGCCGTCGGCGGGTGTAGAGTCCTGACTAGACACCGCGACGGAGTCGCCATCACCTCCCATAAGAACGCTACTGCTCGCTTTGCGAGCCACTTCCGAAGCATATGCTTCGATAATAGCTACAGACTCATCCGTCGAACCACCATCCACGATGATATGCTCAAAGTCGCGGAAGGTTTGCGATGCGACAGAGGTGAGGGTTTTGCGTAAACCTTCGGCATTGTTGTAGTTTATGGTTATGATTGAGAGTTTCATTCTGTAACAAATTTCTTAATCAGCCTACAAATCTCCTCTACCTCTTCATCCTTCAAATCATAGTACATCGGTAGACGCACAAGGCAATCGGCATAGCGATCACATTCGGGTAAAGCACGACCATCATGCTTTTCCTGATAATATGGGCTACTATGCAAACTCAAATAGTGAAATACCGCTAATACTCCATTATCCTTCAAGTGCTTAATCAGTGCGGTACGCTCTTCCAAACTATTACATACTAAGTAGAACATGTGGGCGTTGTTGGTAGCGTACTCAGGCAAGCCTGGTAAGGCGATGAGGCTATTAGGCGATAAGGCGAGAGACGATAGATTGGAGTGATACAGCTCCCAGAGGTGTTTTCTGCGGGATTGGATCTCATCAAGGTGCTCCAGTTGTGCCCATAGGAAAGCAGCAATCACTTCGCTAGGTAAGAAACTACTACCCGTATCCACCCATCCATATTTATTTACCTCGCCACGGAAGAACTCGGCACGGTTAGTACCTTTCTCCCAAATAATCTCAGCGCGACGAATAAAACGCTCATCATTGATACAAAGCATGCCACCCTCGCCAGCGATGATATTCTTAGTTTCGTGGAAAGAGAAAGCAGATAGATGACCTATCAAGCCCAATGGGCGACCTTTGTAGTATGAGTCAATAGCTTGCGCTGCATCTTCTACGACGATGAGGTTGTGCTTCTCTGCAATTTCCATAATGCGATCCATATCGCATGCGACACCCGCATAGTGCACAGGTACAATAGCCTTGGTACGAGGGGTGATGAGTGATTCGATCTTCTCGGCATCGATATTCGGATTCTCAGCCATCGAATCGGCAAATATAATCTTCGCGCCAGCACGAACAAACGCCAAGGCAGATGACACGAACGTGTAGCTTGGTACGATTACCTCGTCGCCTGGTTGGATGTCACATAAGATGGCTGCCATCTCCAATGCATCGGTGCAAGAGGTAGTCAGCAAACATTTCTTAAAACCATAACGATCTTCGAAAAACTGCTGGCAACGTTTGGTGAACGCGCCGTTGCCAGAGAGTTTTCCCTCGGCAACTGCTTGGTACATATAGTGAGCTTCTTTGCCCGTAAGATGCGGTTTATTGAATGGAATGTTCATAGTCATTTAATATTTACCACTATTTTTTCAGTCAAATTATTCCAATATAACTTATCTTTTAAGTATTCCAACCCAATGCTAATTATCAAACAAATCAATAGTAGAATCCACATATTTACCCCCCCACATCTACATAACTCACTCGTGTGCAAAAACTTACGAACAGGAGTCCAATATCCATTTAGGAACGTATGTATTAAATAAATATTGATAGAATGTTTGCCAAAAAACGTTAATATCAAATATGTGTACTTCAATTTTCGTATAATCACTATTACAACCATTATGATTAATATCGTCAAAATACCATCAAATCGAACATGTGATATATTTCCTATAGGAACAATATTATACAAGCGTTGTAATACACCTAAGATCAATACAACAATCACTCCAATGGTACTCCAAACCGAGTATTTTCTTAAGTATTTTGATAAACACCCCATTTTATCTTGATATATTGCCCAACCGATTCCTAATACAAATGGCAATTGCCAAAGCATTATCGAGTAATAATTTATAGGACCTAACTTATTGGCAAAGCACATCACTATAAAACAAATAAGCAAACCTATCCATTTCGTTTTTTTTATTAATGCATACAAAATCGGAAATGCAAAATAAAATATGATTATCAATCTATTAAACCACCATGTGATATTATACGAATGAAATCCATTTATTCCTAATATATCAAAGAGCAAGCCCTGCCACATATTCACATTACCCCCATACGCAGCCGATAGTGGTCGATTAAAAAATAATATTGTAATGGGAACAAAAATCAAGAACACAAACCAATAAGCTGAATAGAATTTAACCATTCGCTTGATGATGAATATTATTGTGGCGCGCAGTTTATTTTTCAAACTAGAAGATAAAACCATCGTCTTATCATATTGCACGGCTAATCCATATCCACTGCAAAATAAAAACATCGCTACACAAATCTTACCAAGCACGCCTAATGTTGTCAAAAACATAGGATATGGTTCTATCCAACTAGGCAAACATGTATAAACATGATGACAAAGCATCGCGATAATGGCAATGCCTTTCATCACATTGGTATCTTGTTTAGACAGAGTAAATATGTTAGTTTGTATATCGATCATTTTTATCAATAATTTTTGAATGGGATGGTAATCATTTAATAATATTTTTATGCTTATAAATAGAAATTAATCCATATTGTTTCGATTCTCGTACATATACTTTATCATAATTTTCTATTGTTTCTAAAACGTTTTTTAATATCTTCGGATTTAACTCATCTTGGGAACTTATATCCTGTGAACTTATGATAAGATAATCATAAACATTCGGAACTTCATTTTTACGATTCATCTCACAAAACCACCTTGCATGCATTTTAAATGGCCAAAAACGAATTGATCCAAAAATTAACACATCATCCGGAATTATCGCATCTATTTCCGTTGCTAAAATAGAATTACATTTTTCATATCTATGGAAATTATAACCCATTGATAGCACATAATTACCCAAACAAAACAATGAGATACAACACAATGTCAGTATCTGTTGTTTATAAGTAATTTTTGCATGACACAAAATCTGATTGATTGCATAACCACAAACCACAAGCGAACCTAAAGAGAAATACAATATACTATTTCCGACCATGTGCAAATCAGAGGAGAATACGATTGGAAATGTAAATACAAATATGATATTGATGCTGGCTAACCAACGTATTTCTTTGTATTTAACAACAGAAAACACATTAACTAATAAAAACGGTATAGTGTAAACTCCATGTCTAACAAAAACAGACTTCATACTAATGCACATTGCCTCAAGCGCATTCTCAACTGAAAATCTATGCATAATACCGCTGGAATCTGTTGCATCATTGAGAAATTTATTCAAATAGATCATGGTTATAACTACAAGAGCTGCAGATAGTATGGGTAAAATCAATTGATATATACACTTCCATTCCTTATTTTGGATTATTTTCCATAGCAACGCACATCCAACTAAAGCAAACAAATACAATGAAAAAGGATGTGAACAAGAAGCCAAATAAATGGATATTGACAATCCAGCCATATCCAACCAGGTATGCGTTCTACTATATCGAATAGCGAACAACAAACCTATTAAAACAAATATTGCTACAGCAAATTCTGGTCGTACATTTCTAAATACAGAGTTTATGATTGTAATGGACAAAAATATCGCAAACGTAAGTATTCTTGCTCTTCTATCTGCATTTAATTCATTTAGAATGAGATGTAATACCAATATAGCAACAAAACCACAAAATACAGCAGTTAATCGAGCAACCAGCAATGATTGACCAAATAATGCCATAACTCCAGCTAGTAACATTGGTCCAATATAATTCACATTTCCACCAGATCCAACCAAATCATTCACCAATCCATTTCCGTTTAATAAATTATATGCAGGATTTAGATACCAAGCCTCATCATACTTTATTGGCCGTATATCTAATAGGAATGGCAACTGATTCAAAGCAAATATCAGTAACGCCAACAATAATAAACAAACATTCCAATTGAAAATTTGTTTACTTGTATTCTTTGTTTGATTTAATCCCTTCATAATCTAGACTCTGCAAAAAACACTATTACTCCAATTATTATTATCCCTATGGCGAGGATTTTACGCCAAGTTAGTTTTTCTTTGAAAATAAAGAACGACAAAGTTGGTACAAACAAATAACTCATTGATTCAATAATACTGAGTTCTTTCACCTGTACTCCTTTACTCATTGCATAGATATTCATTATCATTGTCCCAAACATAATCGCATACCCGCTTATCACCCAACCATTCGCATACTGCCTCCACCATTGTGCATACTGCTGACGTGCCCCCTGCTTGAGCAACATCTGTGCGCATGCTGCAAGAAAAACAGATAATATGACTAGCAGATAGTACATTCTAGGTTAAAGATGAGTGGTTAGAAGTTAGAGGCGATGGGGAATATGCAAATAACACTATGCCTATAATGATAATCACCGCACCAAGGATATTATTCCATGTAATTTTTTCTCCAAATAACCAATACGCAAAAAGCATCGTAAATATAATCGTTGTTCCTTTGAACATATATGCTGTCGAAAGTTCTGTCCTACGAATAATTTGTTGCCACAAGATTGCATAGATGCCTATTACTGCTACCGCCCCACCAAATGAAAAAATGTATGCCCACGAAAGGAATTCTTGCTGTGAAGCAAGTTTTGTAAAGATTCCCACTGTTGCATAAAACAAATTTGCGACTACTAAAGAACACAAGATAAGTATTTTATACCATTTTTTATCCATTCCCATTATTTTTGTCTTATCAAACGAGCGGGATTACCTGCATATACACCATTTGGTTCTGTTATACTTTGTATTACATTACTGCCTGCGCCTATTAGATTATTGTCATTTATTGTTACATTGTCTATTATTTTGGTACCAAGACCTACAAAACACTTCTCTCCAACATGTGAATGTCCTCCGATAATCACTGACAAACTTAAAAAACTATGTGAACATATCTTAGAGTCAAATCCAATTAGACATCCATTGTACAAAAAGACATTATCACCTATTTCTGCATCTAAATTTACCACACAATTTGACAACATAACTACCCCATTACCTATTTTGGAAGTTCTGTCAACTACACAATTCTGGTGAATGTATGTCGCAAACGGAATAACTGATTTATATCGGTCAAAAAGTTGCTTTCGTGCATCAAAATGTTTATAACCTATTCCTATCAACAACTCATCAAATACATCTTGATGATATAACATTTCGGTATCTTCTACACATCCAAGCACTGGATAACCACGTCGAATATCTCCAATATGTGCCCAATCATCCACATAACCAACAATCGTGTGCTCAGTACTTTCTGACACATAATGCGCAATTTGTTGCCCTAAATCACCAGCTCCTATTATCAATACTCGTTTCATAATTCAAATTTCTTTTTCGCTTGATAAATAAAATATCCACTTCTTTCTGCACTACATGTCACATGATGCAATTCAGTATCCATCCGCTCTGCTTGTACGATTTCTGGATATCGTTTTGAATCCTTGATGTATGCAGCAACTAGTGCTGTTTCCGCAGACAAGAAATATACTCCTGAGTGACATTCGTCCGACAACACAGGTTCGTTGAATTCACCTAATGCTACTTCTATCACTCCTCTCACAAAATCATATCCTGTACTCAGTTGCACTAAATCGCTACCAATAAAATCTCCCCCCATTCGCGCACCTATTTCCATAATAGCAATACGTCCATCATCCGTAATCTTGTATTCCGAATGGCTCGCGCCATTGGTCACGCCAAGCGCGTCCAATGCTCGATTAGTAATAGCATATATCTGCTGATACATATCCGCAGATAGAGAACTAGGCTGATGATGTTCCAATTCCACAAAATGTGGTGCACCCGTAGTAACCTTATCCGTTATTTGCAAAGGGTAATGTTTACCTTTGTAGGAGATAAACTCCACACTGATCTCCCTACCCTCAATAAATTCCTCCACCATTGCTTCATTTTTAAACGAAGCCGATTGTGCATCTTGAATAGCAGATGAGAACTGTACCCAATCGGTAATCTTATTGACTGCTAAACTCCCCGAACGATCTGACGGCTTAACAATCAGCGGCAACGAGACCTTCGCATGGATAGCATTCATATCCATAGTAGCATTTGTCACACACATATATTGTGGACATGGCACACCTGCCAAAGTGAATGCTTGACGCATAAGCCACTTGTTATTAGCACGCAGAGAAGCCTCGTATGTATTACCGATTAATCCCATCTGCTCTGCCACATACGCCACAGTAGGCGCCGCCACATCGCTTGCAATAGTGCATATACCATCAATATGCTCCTGCTTGCAAACTTCTAGAATCTGCTCTTTCTCTACGATGGAGATGGGATAGAACACGTCCGCTATATCACTACATACTGCCCCTTCTGCCCATGCAAAGCAGATTGTACGCAAGCCCATTTCTTTGGCTTTTTCCACCAAAGGACGTTGTAGATACGAAGCACCTATGATAGCTAATGTTTTCATTCGAAATTAATCTTCTCTTGGACAATAAAATTAGGACGCCCTTTTACCTGATCAAATATCTTACCGATATAAAGCCCAATTATACCCAACACAAGCAATAGCAATCCACCTACGAACCATATCGAAAACACGGTAGTAGTATAACCAGGGAAAGAGATAATGCCTACCATTCGAGCCACTACATTATACAAAGCTAACAAGAATGATAAAGCAGACATACTAAAACCTAATCCTACCGCCATACGCAGTGGTTTGTTGCTATTGGAAATAATAACATCAAAAGTCAGTTTTAACATACGATGAAGGGTATAACTACTCTTACCCTCTGCACGCAAAGCATGCTGTACATCAATGGCTGTCGTTCTGAAACCTAAATAGCGAATCAACGAGCCGAAAGATCGAGCATATTCTGGAATCTTGATGTATTCTGCAATCACTTTTCGATTGTAAACACCAAAATTAGCAACTTCTTTGTCCTTTTTCAATCCACTAAGCCAATTAAGAACAGTATTAAACATGCGAGAAGTCATCCGTTTGAGCCACTTATCTTGGCGTTGTTTACGGCGGGCATAGACGATATCGTACCCCTCCAATGCCTTTTGATAGAGAGCAGGAATCTCCTCAGGGCGGTCTTGCAAATCGCAGTCCATCACTACAACCCATTCGCCTTTGGCATAGTGCAACCCCGCAGTGATGGCATAATGTTGACCAAAATTGCGACTGAGGTTGATACCTTTCAGGCGCTTATCTTGCGCACATTCGTGTTCGATAACCGACCATGAGGCATCGGGTGAGGCATCATTCACGAGGATAATCTCGAAATCCTCGGTAATAGTGGTAACACTCTTCACAATACGCTCTACCAACATATGCACCATCTTTTCGGCACGATACACAGGGGATACTATGGATAATTTGATATTCGACATCTTTATATTCTATTTAGCGCGCAAAGGTACAACTTTTTTCTGACATATACAAATTTCACCTCTCCGCTCTCATCGGATTTTCCAAGAAATCCTTATACGCCAAGCGAATACCTTCTTCCAACTCCGTACTATACGTCCATCCCAGCGCCTCCGCCTTGCTGACGTTCAGCAACTTGCGTGGGGTGCCGTTGGGACGAGTAGTATCCCACTCGATCCTTCCTTCATACCCTACCGTCTTAGCCACCAACTCCGTCAGCGCTTTAATCGTCAGTTCCTTACCCGTACCTGCATTCACCGTCTCGTTGCCTGAGTAGTTATTCATCAAGAACACGCACAGGTTCGCCAGGTCATCCACATACAAAAACTCACGCAGTGGGCTACCATCACCCCAGCAGGTCACTTGCTCTGCCCCACTTTCTTTCGCCTCGTGGAAGCGACGGATAAGCGCTGGCAGCACGTGCGAGTGCTCTGGGTGGTAGTTATCGTTAGGACCGTATAGGTTGGTTGGCATCACGGATATATAGTCGGTGCCATACTGGCGGTTGAGGAACTCGCAGTACTTCAAGCCCGAGATCTTCGCCAAAGCGTATGCCTCGTTGGTCTTCTCCAACTCACCCGTGAGCAAGCAACTCTCTGGCATAGGCTGTGGAGCCAAGCGTGGGTAGATGCAGCTGGAGCCAAGGAACAGCAGTTTCTTGCAGCCGTTTTGCCAAGCCGAGTGGATGACGTTCATCTCGAGGATCATGTTGTCGTACATGAAATCCGCGAGAGCCGATTGGTTAGCCACGATGCCACCGACCTTCGCCGCAGCAAGGAAGACGTACTCGGGTTGTTCAGTAGCAAAAAACTGCTCCACCGCCTCTTGGCGACAGAGGTCGAGTTCCGCATGGGTGCGGGTGATGATATTGGTGTAGCCCTGCTTTGTCAACTCACGCACAATGGCGGAGCCCACCATGCCGCGGTGTCCAGCTACGTATATTTTGGATTCTTTATTCATGTTCATTCATAAAATTAGAGCGTTCGTAATACTCACTGTAGTACGCATTGCTGGAGTACGCTACGCTGGAGTACGACTACGTCTGTAGTTTTTTATTGCTTTTTCATAAATTAGAGCGTTCGTAATACTCACTGTTAGTACGCATTTGGAGTACGCTACGCTAGAGTACGACTGCGTCTGTAGTTTTTTATTATTTCAAGTGATTAATCATACCTGACAACAACTTAGATTCTTCAACTATCAATTTTTCCAATTGTTGAAATTGCTCATCTGAAATATAACCAATATAATTAGCCACATCCAATTGTGCCAACACTTCCATCAGAGAACCATAAGCTATTTGCATAAAATGTCCCTTGTCTTTATTAGTAGAGCGACCTAATCCCTCGGCTATATTTGATGGCACCGATATTACTGCTCTACGTAATTGATCAGAGAGAGCAAATTTTTCAGTTGAAGGCATAGTTTCTAATAAAGCATATACTGCCTTAACGAGTTCTCTAGCAGTTGTATACACTTGTAATTTCCTAAAACTATGCATAATCTCTTTTGTTAGTTCACTTTATTAAAATTCGCTTATATTGCTCACTATAGAGCGGATTTTGTCCTGAAGAGCACTTCGTTGGAATTCGTTTCGCTTCCGCTACACTGTATTGACACTACAGCACCATCGGTGCGCTCTACAGCGTCAGCGCTCTACAGGGCTTCGCCCGTACTACAGCGAAGCGTACTACTTAACGATACCGCGTTCGAGGTACTCAGCGAGGTTCACGCGGGCTTGCTCCGCCGCGTGGTCGGCTGCCACCTTCTGCATATCGTGTCTCACCATCAACTTCACCAGCTCCTCGAAGCTAGTCTTCGCAGGGTTCCAACCCAATGCCTTCTTCGCCTTCGTTGGATCACCCCACAGGTTCACCACATCCGTTGGACGGTAGAAGTCTGGCGACACCTCCACCAAGGTCTTTCCCACCAAGTGCTCAGGTCCTGCTACGCACACGCCTTTCTCATCAGCATCCTCGCCACGGAACTCCAAGGTGATACCTGCCTCGCGGAATGCCAAGTCGCAGAACTCGCGCACCGAGTGTTGCACACCCGTAGCGATCACGAAGTCCTCTGGGGTCTCATGCTGCAAGATCAGCCACATACACTCCACATAGTCCTTGGCATATCCCCAGTCGCGGAGCGACGACAGGTTACCCAAGTAAAGCTTATCTTGCTTGCCCTGCGCGATACGCGCAGCAGCCAAGGTGATCTTGCGGGTCACAAAGGTCTCGCCACGGCGCTCCGACTCGTGGTTGAACAATATACCCGAGCAGCAGAACATATTATACGCCTCGCGGTACTCCTTCACGATCCAGTAGCCGTAGAGTTTCGCCACGGCGTATGGCGAGTATGGATGGAATGGTGTGTTCTCGTTCTGTGGCACCTCCTCCACCTTGCCGTAGAGCTCTGAGGTCGATGCTTGGTACACGCGGCAGGTCTCGGTCAGCCCGCAAGCGCGCACTGCCTCCAGCACACGCAGCACGCCCGTAGCGTCGATATCCGCGGTGAACTCTGGCGAGTCGAAGCTGACTTGCACATGGCTCTGCGCAGCCAGGTTGTATATCTCATCGGGGCGTACCTTGCCGATCACTTGGATCAATCCCATCGAATCCGATAGGTCGCCATAGTGCAAATGAAAATGAGGTTGTCCCTCAAGATGCGCAATGCGCTCACGATAATCCACCGAGCTACGACGGATGATACCGTGCACTTCGTAGCCTTTCTCCAACAGGAACTCGCTCAAGTATGAGCCATCTTGTCCTGTAACACCTGTGATTAATGCTTTTTTCATATATCTTGTTTTTATTTTTCTTTTCTCTTGCGACCACTCATCAGTCGCCATTGGCGACAAAGGTACAACTTTTTTCTGACATACGCAAATATTTCAGGAGAAAGGCGATAGATTATAAGCAAAAGGCAGGATTTTTTATAAAAAAAATCGGAATTTATGGAGAAATTCACCACACAAAGATGCAAATGTGGAGAATTACGCTACAACCATGTTCCATAAAAGCAGTACCTTTGCAGCGAAAAACAAACGTATGAAAAAACATCCTATCACACCCATCCAACAAGTAGTCTGCAAAAACGTAAAAGCATTACTAGTTGAAAGAAAAATTAGCGTCAGAGAATTGTCAATCAACATCAACAAAGATCATTCTCAACTTAACAAAATCCTAAACAACCAGGCCATCTTACCTGCATATCTCATTGACGATTTTGCGACATTTTTTGAAGTCGATAGACGCCATTTGATTACAGACA
>JAEIGA010016239.1_pt1 | contig 11336 bp, 8 predicted proteins | sample 9270691 | NCBI WGS metagenome assembly JAEIGA01 (sample SAMN17057246, study PRJNA624740) | gut metagenome | biome: biome; isolation source: fecal sample | host: Bos grunniens | place: China: Xizang | collected 2019
AAAGGCCTCGGCATCAAGCATTCTCTGCATAAAATTGCCGATTTCGCCCTTCATATCATTATACATTGCAAGGGCGTTTTTGAAGATTTCTTCCGTACCGATAACAGGACGAGGCATTTCACCCGTAACGCTGATTGCGTCGTCATAGTACATTATCTTATCAAGACCGAGGCGGTTACGGATTCGTTCTTTTAGTTCGGCAACAGCGGGAACAATATCGGTTTCAACGCTCTTTCTGAATGCGGCAACCATTTTTTCGTCGTAGTCTACCCTGCCCATTCTGTAATATCCGAGTTCGACAAAGTTTTTGTAGCCGAGTTTACGGGCAATCTGTGTACGGATTTTGACAAGACCGTCGAAAATCTCGTCAAAAGTATCTGCATTTGCTTCCATTGTTTTGCCGATAGCTTCTGCGGCTTTTCTGCGGACATCGCGGCTGTCATCTTCGAGTTTTCCTCTCAAAACAGAGAGGGGCATTTTTTCGCCTTCAAATTCAAATGCGAGTTCGCCCATAAACTTTGAATAGCGTGTAACAAGCGCGTTTTCCTGCTGTAAATCCTCAATAACTTCGGGCGAGAATGTTTTGAGCGACATCTCAAAACCTTTGAAAACTCTGGGGTTTATCAGCTTTTCCGCTTCTGCTCTGTAGGGTGAATCGAGCATTGCTTTTTTGTATTCATTCTCAATCTCGGAGAAAAGAGGCATTGCGTTATCGTAATAATCCATCTCCGCATTATAAAATTCATCTCTCGTATTGAGTGTGAAACGGCAGTTTGCAAGGGAGCAAGCGGTTTCTGCCTCTTCGCTGATTTTGTTAAATTCATCTCTTGCATTTTTTAAATCCTCTGCGGATTTTGCCGCTTTGATTTTTGCAATTATCTTTTCAGCTTGTTCTTTTAATTCTTCAACCGTAATTCTCTTATATGGCATTTCAGAAACTTTCATATTCATTCCCCTTTTAGTGAATATTTAACAGTTATAGTATACTATGGAAAGGGTGAGAAATACAACAGTAAATTTTATGCTGGTAATTATCCTTATTATATGATATTATTATTTAAATGAAAAATAAAGGAGATTTTGCTATGGCAGTTATAAAATCAGTTCTTGCATTTTTCGCTTCAATAATTATTTCTTTGTGTATCACTCTTGATATTCCCTGCTACCCTATCGGTCAAAAGCTGGATATGGAAAAATTCACCGAAACATTCTCAGATGAATTTGATAAAGAGCTTGACCGCAATGTGTGGTCGGGACACTATCAGTACGGAAACACCACCGTTTCAAGAAAGGGCAGTTACTGGAATCAGTATCTTGCCGAAACAAAAGACGGTAATCTCGTTATTCCCGTAACATATCTTGAAGACGGTATGGGCGGCAAAGGTGCAGGCTGGTATTCCGCAGGTATAGATACCGATTCGGATGCCAAAAACGGCTTCAGCCAGAAATTCGGATATTTTGAATGCAGATGCATTCTTCCCGAAGGAGCTGATGTATGGAGTGCTTTCTGGCTTATGAACAGCGGAGTTTTCGATGTGAACGGTGACGGCAGAGACGGCACGGAAATTGACATTTTCGAAAGCGACAGATATGATAATTTCCCCTCAAACAGCGTAACCTCAAATCTTCATTTTGACGGCTACGGTGATGCTCATCAGAAGCTTGGCGCAAAATGCTTCATTCTCAAAAACAATCCCTATAAAGAATTCAACACCTACGGACTTGAATGGAACGAAAATGAATATATCTTTTACATAAACGGAGTTGAAACCTTCCGCACTGATTTCGGCGGAGTGAGCCAGAATGAAGAATATCTTATTCTTTCGGTTGAAATGAAGGGTGCAGACGGAGTGCCCTCATTAAGAGAAAATGCTCCCGCTGAGGATACAGCATTCATTGTTGATTATGTAAAGGTTTATCAGTATAGATAATCAATGACAATGATGATGCTCTTTAATTGAATCAATGTGGCATTGCTTTTCACCGCATATATCTGAAACGCTTTCCGTTTCAAGTGTTACATGGCAGATTCCGTGTTCGTAAAGCTCCTTGCGGATTCTTTCTTTTATTTCGCAGGTATCACCGTCTGTAACAACATGCATGGTTGCGTAGTTATTGATACCGTCAATGCTTCGTATATGGATATGATGAACATCAATTACTCCGTCAAGCCTTAAAATGTGCTCCCTGATTTTATCAGCATTTATTCCTTGAGGTGTTTTTTCAACAAACAGAAAAAACACCTCTTTTAAATTTTTCACGGCATTTATCAGAATAAACGCAGAAATGCCCACAGACATCAAAGGGTCAATCATCGCTGAATCCGTAAATTTCATAACCACGGAACCCGCAAGCACCGCAGCCCATCCAAACACATCTTCAAGCATATGAAGATTAACTGCTTTTTGATTAAGCGATCCGTTACCTGCGGTGTAGTATGCAGCAACAGAATTGATGCCAAATCCCAGAATTGCAATAATTATCATCCCGTTATAATTTATTTCAACAGGATTTATTATTCTGTTAACGGCATTGACTGCCACAACACATGAACCGATTAACAAAATGAGATTTGTTATCACACTTCCCATAACCGAATATCTTGCATATCCGTAAGTGTAAATATCATCAGGCTGTTTTTTGCTTTTCTTTTCAAGAAAAAACGATATTCCGATGCTTACAGCATCACCCGCATCATGCAATGCATCGGAAATAACCGCAACGCTTCCCGTCAGAAATCCGCCGATAAATTCAACAACTGAAAATACAAGGTTTAATATAAATGCTATAAGAATATTCTTTTCTGTTTTCATAAAATCCTCCATTGACTTAATAATGTTTTTGATATAAAATTTATTACAGAACATATTGTTCAATATAATTTTATCAAATCAGATTATACATTCAACATACGGATTTTACAGACTATTCAATACCGAACAAAATAAAAGAAAAGTATGGTCATAGGAGGTGAAATATGGACAGAAGACAGCGAAAAACACGCGAAGCAATATTTACCGCTTTTTCGGAGCTTTTATCCAAGAAAAGTTTCAATCATATCACTGTCGGAGAAATAATTGAAAAAGCCGATGTTGGCAGAGCAACCTTTTATTCTCATTTTGAGACAAAAGATTTTCTTCTAAAAGAACTGTGCGAAGAGCTTTTCTGCCATATTTTCGATTCTATGAATGAAACAGAAAATAATCACAGACACATATTCAACTGCAATGCTCCAAGCTCCGTTTTTCTTCATTTGTTTGAGCATCTGAAAAGGAACGATAATAATATCCTGGAACTTCTTTCCTGCCAGAACAATGATTTGTTTCTGCGATATTTCAAAATTAACCTTAATCAGCTTGCAGCATCACAGTTGAATTTTTTTGAAACTGAAAAAAATAAAACCCTCCCCGAAAGCTTCAGAATCAATCATATATCTTCCGTTTTCATTGAAACCGTAAGATGGTGGGTTGATAACGGAATTAAAGAATCTCCTGAAGAGATAACCGAATATTTCTTTCGGGCTGTCAATTAACTTTTAGTTATAAAACATTTATGAATTGCAGCATGAAATATTAACAGAATGAAAGGACGAATAAAAAATGAAACTCAGAGCACCTGCCGTTCCCCTTATAACAATTGACCCGTATTTTACAGTATGGGCTCCTGATTGCACATTGAACCATGCCAAAACAGAGCATTGGTCAGGCAAAGGAAATTCTATAATCGGAACAGTTGAAACAGACGGCGAAAATCAGCTTTTTCTCGGCTATCACAGAGATATAAAGAAAATCACCCAGACCTCTCTTGATATTGACGCTCTTTCAACAACCGCAGTTTTTGAAAACGGCAAAATAAAACTTACCGCAAAATTCACAACTCCCCTTCTGCTTGATAATTACAGAGTTTTCACCCGTCCCGTTTCATATCTTGAAATCAATTATGAATCAGCAGACGGCAAAGAGCATGAGGTTAAAATAAACATTGCCGCAAGCGAAGAGCTTTGTCTTGATGAACAGCAAGGTATTGAGCCGATAACCGAGGATATAAGCTTTGGTAATTTAACTGCAATAAAAATGGGTAATCCCACCCAGAAACCTCTTAACAAAAGCGGCGATGATGTCAGAATTGACTGGGGATATTTATATCTTGCATCCGATTATCCCGAGGCTGAAAGCGAAACTTCGGAAATATGGGGTGATAAACATATCAATATTTCCGCATCAATAAAAGAAAACTCATCATTTATGTGTTACTTTGCTTATGATGACATTCAGAGCATTGAATATTTCGGCACTCCTCTTCGCTCTTATTGGAACAAAGACGGCAAAACTATTATTGAAGCAATTGCCGAAGCTGCCGATGAATATAAAGAGCTTTCTGTTCGCTGCAAGGAATTTTCTCAAAAGCTTTACAGCGATGCTTTCGCTGCAGGCGGAGAAAAATATGCCGAGCTTCTTTCTCTTGCTTACCGTCAGGTTGTTGCGGGACATAAGCTTGTGCTTGATGAAAACGGTGATATTCTTTTCATTTCAAAGGAATGCTATTCAAACGGCTGTGCGGCAACGGTTGACGTTTCATATCCCTCAATTCCGATGTTCCTTCTTTATAATCCCGAGCTTGTCAATGGCATGATGCGACCCGTTTACAGATTTGCTCAGAGCGATGCCTGGAGCTTTGATTTTGCTCCGCACGATGTTGGTCAGTATCCCCTTCTTAACGGTCAGGTTTATGCAAATAACCAGAAGGATATTTTAAAATGGCAGATGCCCGTTGAAGAATGCGGAAATATGCTTGTTATGGAAGCAAATGTTGCTCTTGCAACAAACTCTGCAGACTTTGCAAATGAGCATATTGAACTGCTAGAAAAATGGTGCAGATACCTTATTGAATACGGCGCAGATCCCGGTCATCAGCTCTGCACAGACGATTTTGCAGGTCACCTTGCACATAACTGCAACCTCTCTCTTAAAGCTGTTATGGGTCTTCAGGGAATGTCAATTATTATGAATATGCTCGGAAATTCCGATAAAGCGGATTATTACCGAAACGAAGCCGAAAAGATGGCTGAAAACTGGATGAACACCGCAGTTAACGAAGACGGCACAACAAGGCTTGCCTTTGACCGGCCCTCATCATATTCAATGAAATATAATATGGTCTGGGACAGAGTATGGAACAGCGGACTTTTTGCCCAGGAATTTATGGATGCGGAAATTGCCGATAATTTCAAGCATTTCAATAAATACGGCATGCCTCTTGACAGCAGAGCTGATTACACAAAATCAGATTGGCTTGTGTGGACAGCTTCAATGGCATCATCCGACAAAGTTTTTGCCGATTATATTGAACCGTTATGGAACGCATATAACGAAAGCGTTTCCAGAGTTCCCCTCACCGACTGGTATGATACGGTAAGCGGCAGATGGGTATCCTTCCGCCACAGAACCGTTCAGGGCGGTTTATTCATGAGAGTTCTTATGAACAAAATGAGAAATAAATAAGAAAAAGGCTGAATCAATCCATCGATTCAGCCTTTTAATTTTAAAATTTAACTGTTACGGTTTCACCCGCTTTAAAAGTTACAGTTTCGGTTTTATCCGAAATACCGCAGGAAATTGCTATTGTCTGGTCAATATCAGATGTTATTGTTACACTTGCCGTGCCGTCTGCACTCCAGCTTATTTCATCAACAGTTGCCATTGTTCTTGCTTTAAGACCGGTTATTTTTCCGCTTTCAAAGCCCGAACCCGGCAATGCGGGCAGGATTTCAATTTCACCTGCATTTGAATAAAGCAGACTTTCATTGATAATTCCGAGATAACCGATTGCAAAATCGGTGCAATATCCGCTGTTTCTGTCATAATCATGGTTAGTCATAAGCGAATCATAATAAATCCAATGATTCATCAGATTAACAAGTGCATCTGTTACACTGTCGGAATCCTTAAGTCTTGCGGCTATGAGCGATCTGTGAACAAGTGCATGGCTAGCCTCGTTTTCGCTTGCTCTGTTTGCAATAGCCTGAATGCAGGCTGCTGCCAATTCGGGATCATCCTGTGTTTCAAACAGAGGCCATACACAATAAAGGTGGCTCAGATGACGGTGAAGATTATTCTCTTCAAAATCGGCAGTTGCCCATTCTTTGAGTGCTCCTGTTTCATCATACATATATTCAGGAAGCTTGCTCATAAGATATTCCCACTTTGAAACATCCGCATTTTCATCAATGCTCTTCATAACATTGATAAGCATTTCAAGATTGTTTCTGCATGCCGCAATGTCAATAGCGGTGTTTGCCGCTGAAGGACTGGGATAATTTGAAGGGTTATTTTCAGGAGAATAGCTGGGCAGAATAGTGTAAGTTTCGCCCTCATTAAGCTCTGTTTTGCCCTTCTCATAATGAAGCTTGCCGTTTGCATCAGTATAATATTCGGCAGTCATCATCTGATCCCAATAATTTGCGGATTTGATAAGCATAGGAAGAAGAATTTCGGTTCTTAAATCAAGATAACCCTTGCTCTCCAATGCGGCAATTTCGGCATCAGTAAGGTCTGCTTCGGTTACGGAAAGAACAGATTTAAGGTTATTCAAATCAAACTCACCGTTAATAGGAATCTGCACATCACCGTAGCACATAAGAGTTTCATAAAGCGGCTGAAGCATCCAGCTTGTGCCCGCATTCCAATATCTGAAAGGATAAGGATAGCAGGTTTCTGTTATAACAGCCTTGTCGCCGTCTGTGTTAACGGGTGCCTGAAGTGCATCAATATATCCGTGGGTTGCAAAAGCATTTTCTTCCCAATCGGGTGCCTGACGAAGAATGAAGCTTGCATAACCTATATATGCATTCTCGATATTGCCTGTGTTCATCGATGAGGTTTGCAAGTTAACATTTGCATCCATTGTGTATTTACTGCCCCAGCTGGGTGACCATTCACCTGTCCACATTCCGTAAAGTCTGGGAGTTGAATAGCCCGCACAGCAAAGGTAAGCATATCTGCCTGAATAATAAGTTCTTTCGGCAAGGTCTGAATTGATTTCATCCTTAAGATACTGCTCCAGCATAAGCTGTTCATTAGCTTTGGTGCTGTCTTTTTCTCCGAGGGTGAATTCAACGGCATTATACATCGGGGTGAAAATATCGGTATGTGCTTTTAAAGCCTTATCATAATTAAATGTGCCGTTTTCGGTATATTTATCTGCAACAGCTTTTGATTCTGCATAAAGCTCATTGACGAGTTTACAGCTTTCTGATTTTGCAAAATCCTCATATGAACCCATATCGTATGTTCTGCCTGAAACAGCTATAAGATAAACATTATCTGCATTCTTGATTTTTATCTGCGGATTTGTTTCAGCGCAATACTGTGTATCTTCAACTGCCTTGCCCTGCTCAAGCTTCTTTTCTCCGCCTTCGGTAACAACATAAACAACGGTTGCGTATCCGCCGTTTTTAAGCTCGCTGTTTTCATAATCGGGATAATGAGCAACAAAGGCGATATAATCGCAGTTTTCATCTGCAAGCTTTTTATACTTCAGATCAACCTCACTGCCGTTGCCGTATTTTGCAAAAGCAGAGATATTATCAATCGAAAGAGTTAAATCAACCTTGCTTCCTGTTGAGGAGGAACCGATTTTAGTTACGGTTACACCGTCTGCCTGAGAAGTGAAGGTTTTTCTTTCCCAAGTGCCTTCAATATCGGTGTATCTTACACCAATCTGTGCAGTTTCATAATCGGTATATCTCGCATAGCCCGTTTTCAAAAGCCAATTCTGCTTTATGCGAAGAGATGCACCCGGATGATAAGCATAAACATCATCATAGCTTGCGTTATCAACGATGTCTTTTCCCTCTGTTATATTCTGTTTAACAGTTTCAAGCTCGTCTTTGGTGTCAGGGCAGAATCTTACATTTCTGTTTGGCATTATGAAATGCATATTCTGATAAATAAGATTATCATTATAAGGCGAACCGCTTGAAATTACACCCTGCAAGCCGTTACCAGAAACCATTCCCTGACGCCAGATTTCCTGGTTATTGGATTTTTCGTTAAGCTCATAATAAAGCTCGGAATATGAAGCTTTTGAGCTGTTTGAAAATTCGGATTCTATTTTGTTATAAACTTTTACGGGGTTTAAAAATGAACCGATAAACGAAAAAAGCGTTACAATAATGCTGACAATTCGCATAACCGTTCCCATAAAGCACTCTCCTTTTCACTAAAAAGCGGTTAAGGATTTTTTACACCTTAACCGCCGTTTTTATGCCGTTAATTCTTTATTCTCTTCGCTGAAATACTTTTCAACAAAAGAGGTTACCGCATTCCAATAAAGCTCATTTTCAACAAAAACAGAGTTCGCATGAACTGCACCCTTAACGGTAAGCTTTTCTTTTTCTGCCGAGCAGGCGTTATAAAGAGGTTCCATCATTTTATACGGAACAAATTCATCATCCTCACCGTGGATAAAAAGGGTTGGAGTTTTTGATTTTGCAACTGCTTTTATCGGAGCGCATTCCTTGAAATCAAAATTCTTATGGAGCTTTGAGATATTATTAAAAATAGGAAGGAACGGAACTGTGGGAAGCTTGAAAAGCTCGCCTATCTGAACCTCATATTCATCCCAGCAAGATGTATAGCCGCAATCTGCAACCGCAACAACAACATTCTCGGGAAGAGGCTCTCCTGTTACAAGCATGGTTGTCGCGCTGCCCATTGAAACTCCGTGCATAAGAATCTTTGCATCAGAATTCATATCAATGATATATTCAATCCAGTCAAGAATCATATATCTGTCATAATAACCCATCGTGCAATATTTTGAGGGGTCATTTGCATGACCGAGCATATGAGGCATAAGAACATTATAGCCCATTTCGTGATACTTCAACGCATAGTGCGACATACTTAAAGGGTCACCTGTATAGCCATGGATAACAACTGCCCAACGGTCTGTTATCTTATCGGAATAGATTATATTTGCATGGGTATTTCTGCCGAGCCTTGAACGGATAACCGTATCGGGAATATCAGCTTCTTTAAACCATTTTATGCCCGCCTGATAAATCTCGTTTTCTCTGTAAAAACGTTCTTCTTCCTCGTTAACAAAGATTCCTGTTTTATCAATGGTTTTACTCTTGAATTTCATATTGAGTATACTCTGATAAAAAACTTCTCCGAGAGCCAATGCACCTGCACCGATGCCGGCTGCCACACCTAAAATCTTCTTGGTTGATTTTTTCATTTTTACGCCTCTCTTTCAGCAATAAGCTTTCGGATTGCCTTTGCAACACCGCACTCATAATTGAAATCAGTTATATAATCTGCCCTCGCCTGAATATCTGCAGGCGCATTTTTAACAACAACGCCTATCTGTGCATATTCAAGCATTGCAAGGTCATTTGCGCTGTCGCCCATTGCAACGGTGTTTTCTTTTTTTATTCCGGTTATCTCAACAACTCTTTCAATTCCGTTTGCCTTATTCAGACCTTTGAGAACGCAATCCGCATATCTTCCTATAGGAAAGAAATCAAGTTCATCCGAAAACATTTCAGCAAAATCTTCTTTCGGAACGGGCCCCATTGCAAAAAGCTGAATTTCATCTTCTTTGCAAAACCTTTCAACATCTGCCATATCATTAACAACAGTCTGCATAAAATTAGGCTCGCGCAATCCGTTTGATATTATGTAATTACCGCTGTACCCTTCAAAAACACACCAATAATCGGCATTTTCCAGAAAATATTCAGCCAGCTTTTTAATCAATTCAACAGGAAGCTTTTCTTTGCGATAAATCTTATTATCATAAAAAATCATTGCACCGTTGCCGCAGATATATCCGTCAACATCAAGCTGTTCTTTTAAAGCTTCAGGGATATTTCCCCAAGAGCGCCCCGTGTTTATAAACACAAGGTGCCCCTGCTCTCTTGCCTGAGAAATTGCTTTGAGATTATCTTCAGGAACATCAAAGCTTTTGTGGATAAGCGTTCCGTCAATATCAAGAAAAAATGCTAATCTGTTTTCGTTCGAAACCATTTTATGCCTCTATTTTATGGAAAATCTTCTTGCCTTTTTTAACAACAACAGGCTTTTCTTTAAGAGCTGCCTGAGTGAAGCTCATTGTGAAATCTGTTACCTTTGCATCATCAACAGAGATGCCGCCCTGCTGAACAAGGCGTCTGCCTTCGCCTCTTGACTTTGTGATTTCAGCCTTCATAAGAATATCAAGAATATCTATTGAACCGTCTGTAAAATCAGCATCTTCAAGAGCTGTTGCAGGCATATTGTCAAGGTCAGCCGCACCGCTGAAAATAGCCTTTGCCGCTGCCTGCGCTTTAGCTGCTTCCTCTTCGCCGTGAACAAGCTTTGTGAGCTCAAATGCAAGGATTTCCTTTGCCGTGTTGAGCTGACTGCCCTCCCATGAATCCATTGCATCAATTTCTTCAAGAGGAAGGAATGTGAGCATACGGATGCACTTGAGAACATCATTATCGCCAACATTACGCCAATACTGATAGAACTCATAGGGTGAAGTCTTTTCAGGGTCAAGCCAAACTGCGCCTGAAGCTGTTTTACCCATCTTCTTGCCTTCGGAGTTGAGAAGAAGAGTGATTGTCATTGCATAAGCGTCTTTACCGAGCTTTTTACGGATAAGCTCTGTTCCGCCGAGCATATTTGACCACTGGTCATCACCGCCGAACTGCATGTTACAGCCGTATTCCTTGAAGAGATGATAGAAGTCATAGCTCTGCATAATCATATAGTTGAACTCAAGGAAGGAAAGACCCTTTTCCATTCTTTGCTTGTAGCATTCTGCACGGAGCATATTATTAACCGAGAAGCAAGCTCCAACCTCACGAAGAACATCAACATAGTTAAGGTTAAGAAGCCAATCGGCATTGTTAATCATCATCGCCTTGCCTTCGCCGAATTCAATGAATCTGCTCATCTGCTTTTTGAAGCATTCAACGTTATGTTCAATTGTTTCTTTTGTGAGAACCTGACGAAGATCGCTTCTGCCTGAAGGGTCACCGATCATACCTGTTCCGCCGCCAAGAAGCGCAATGGGTCTGTTACCTGCCATCTGAAGTCTTTTCATAAGGCAAAGAGCCATGAAATGACCAACATGAAGGCTGTCTGCGGTGGGGTCAAATCCAATGTAGAAAACTGCCTTACCGTTATTGATAAGGTCTTTGATTTCTTTTTCGTCTGTTACCTGTGCAATAAGTCCTCTTGCAACAAGTTCTTCATAAATCTGCATATTATTTACATCCTTTCAGAATTATTTACAACATTATAAAAATATACATTATATTACAATAAATTGTCAAGTTTAAC
>JAEIGA010016240.1_pt1 | contig 11335 bp, 5 predicted proteins | sample 9270691 | NCBI WGS metagenome assembly JAEIGA01 (sample SAMN17057246, study PRJNA624740) | gut metagenome | biome: biome; isolation source: fecal sample | host: Bos grunniens | place: China: Xizang | collected 2019
ACGGGCACCACGGATAGCATTATCAATACCTAAACTGCGCTCTTCGTATGCCCTAAAAATAAATCCACTTCCGAATTGGTCGTACAAATCACCAAGGGTGACGTCAAAACCCTTGAATTTACCTTTTATAAAAAGATGCGGTATACCATTCCCCCTGAAATCCTCTTCAAAACCGGGTAAAGGATGCTTGGTAAACTCCAAACGAGTACCGGCATCTATCCATTTGCTTCGTAAACCTAAATCAATGTAAGTATTGGTCAAAGCCCAATCATCAACCACTCCTGTTTTAATGTCATCATCCTGTTGTGGAGCCATAATGTCTGACTGCACACTGCCGTGAAAGACTACATTCTTGTCCTCCTGTGCAAATACATTTACAGCCAATGCCCCCACGACCAACAAGGCTGCCAACCTAATCTTCTTCATTACGCCTTTATATATAGGATGAAACATAAGCGGAATCATTTCTTTCCGGACACCAATTCTCTAATTTTTTCAATGAGATGTTCCTCAGCTCCCTCCGTATAACCGCTTCTACTCTCTACAATGTTGCCCTTTCCGTCTACAATCAACACATGAGGAATCATCTGAACGCCAAGCGCACGACGGAAATCACTGTTGGGATCTAATAACACTTCATATTCCCAACCTTCGCCATCAACCAAAGGTTTCACCTTGTTGATATTCTGCGCTTGATCAATGGATATCGCGATCAGTTTCATACCGGTCTCATCTTGCCAATCCACATATTGCTCGTGTATGGATTTCAACTCTCGGTTACAAGGTTTGCACCACGTTGCAAAAAAACTAATTACAAAAGGCTTACCGTCATTGTTCAACTTTGCTGTATCAACTACCTTCCCTTTTAAATCTTTCAATTGTATAGAAGGAAGTTGTGCATAGAAATCAGAAGATAGAAAGAAAAAAGCCAAAAGGCTCAATATTTTAAGTATTCTCATGAGATTAAAATTATTCAGCAAAAGTACGTATTTTTATTGAACATTTAACAAAAATGGGTAAAAAAGTATCTTTTTTTAATGAATTACAAGTTTTTTATTCTAATTTTGCACCCGCTTTTTAATTCTCACCACATCAGATTATTAGTAAAAACAACATACTGAAATGAAAAACAAGACCTTTTTATGTTTGCTTTTTATTAGTTGTGTACTCTCAATAGAAACCATGTACGCACAAGTGGCAACAACACCTAAGATTCATCGATTTGTCTTTGACAACGGAATCAATCTACAACAGTTGTCAGACAACGGTGCATTCGCGGTAGCCGTAGGTTGTAATGCCGCAGATGAATCTATCCCTGCCTACCCACAACTGATAGAGACAAAAACCGGTAAAATCACCGACCTTTGCACAAATGAAGAAAATCTAAGTGGAACAGCATATGCAGCAATGGATGTTACAAATGACGGTAGCATGGTTGTCGGAAGCTACAACAATTCACCGGGCGTTTGGCTAAAAAGTTCCGGGACGTGGGTCAATCTGCCCAAAGTTGCAGGATATAGTTCCGGTGGATGTATCCATGCCGTTACCCCTGACGGAAAATATGCCGTCGGCGAGTGTAATTTCGGACAATTCAGTGCATATCCTTGTTTTTGGAACTTGGAAGACGACGGTGTGTTGGTAGAGTTGGACGGGCTCCCAGTTCTTGACATGCAGAATGAGGATAACGACCAACAGCGTTTTTGCGGCATCTCCCCAGATGGAAACAATATATTGGGCAGTGTTTCTCATTCGTATATTGGGCCTCCGGGAATTTTCTGGTATATATACAATCGTACTACTAAAAAGTACCAACCCATCGGCTTTGATGTGACATACAAGAATGGCGTTGGGACATGGACAGCTAGAGCGGAGCACCTATTGTTCATCGATCGCGCCATCATGAGCGCCGATGGTCAATGGGTCACTGGAATTGCCTACATGGCAGAACCGATTGAGGGTAGTCAATTCTACACAGAATATCGTATTCCATTCCGTTATCATATTGCGACAGATGAGTTCACATTGTACAATGACAATGGTGATTTGGGAGGAAACTCTATCTTTGGTGACGGTATCGTATTGGCTTCAACGCCAACACAAAACCCCTATCGTGATTGGAGCGTCCGCAATGGAAACTATTGGATTGATTTTGATTTGATTCTCGCACAACGCTATGGCTTAAATTTTAAGGCACAGACTAATTTTGAGAACACCGGAACACCTATTGCAGTGAGCACAGACGGAAAAATTATTGCATCCATTGTCGGTGGTGCTTCATGCGAAAACTGCATCATTATTCTGCCAGAAGATCTCCTGACAGCGTCTAACGACATTGATTTATTAGGGAATTACACTACTTCACCGGATTTGGGAGCAACTTTCTCATACTTGCCAACCGTCAAAGTGACATTCGATCGTGACATCACTGTTTTAGGCACGTCTAAATCTGCTGAACTATTAGACAAAGATGGTAATATTTACAAAACCTCTATCCAATTCAAAGTAGACGAGTCAAACAGCAAGATGCTCGACATCGCATTCCGTTCTGCCGTATTAAATGCAGGCGAAACCTATACCGTTAGGATTCCTGCCGGAACATTGCAAGTGGCGGGAGACACGAACAAGAAGAACAAGGACATCACTTTCCAATACATAGGGCGAAAGGCTGAACCGGTTAAGGTCACTGCTGTCAGCCCCGCACTGGGAGCATCAGTCAGCAGCCTGAACACAACTACCAATCCTATCCTTCTTACATTTGACACGAATGTGCAGATTAGCGAAACAGCAAAATCCTACCTTTATACCGATGGAATGGAAGGTATAACAGCTTATCTCAATATGTCGGCCGAAGGAAATCAAGTCACCATTTATCCGCCATCGTCGGTAAACTTGTACAAAGGTAATTCATACACTGTCACCATTGCCGGCGGTTCTATTACGGACATTGTGGGACAAAATGCCAACGATTCACTGACATTCCATTGGGAAGGTGCATACGAACGCAAAATTTCATATGATGACAATGTTCTTTATCAAGAAAATTTTGACAATGGTTTGGTAAATATGTTGTTGTACGAAGGCGACCGATTAACTCCTAATTCCATCGCGACGCAACTGGATTTTGCCGATGCTGACAATTACCCATGGAGCGTTGTTTTGGATGACAACGGAGCAGACTACGCCGCAAGCACACATTCTATGTACGAACCGGCAGGACGCTCAGATGACTGGATGGTGACTACGCAGATTTACCTTCCGGACGACAGGTGTTACCTCAAATTTATGTCCCAAAGTTTCACAGAGGGAAAAGAAGACACCCTTGCTGTTGTTCTTTGGGCATCCGATGAACAAATCAGTGCCTTGAATACCGAACTCATATCAAGAATCAAGACAGAATGTGATACGCTATATTTTGAACGCGAATATCCCGGAACTTATCAAGATTCATTGGCAGGCGATTGGGTTTCACATGTTGTTCATCTACAAAAATATGCCGGAAAGAATGTTTATATCGGTTTCTGGAATCACAATGAAAATCAAAGTATGATTTTTGTAGATAGCATCCAAGTAAGTCGCGACATGAACTTCCAAATCGGTTTATCCACAGAGGAGAGTTATATCAATGCCAAAGAAGCGAGCATCAATGGAACATTGCAAATCACCGCTGAAACCAGAACTTTCAGCACACTATCCATGACTTTAAAAGATCAGAACGGCAATACCCTTGAAACATTACACGCAGAAGGTAACGAATGGAAATCTGGTGACAAGTATAACTACTCTTTCAGTAATCCATTACCATTGATTGTGGGCGAAAGCAATTCATTTACCATTATAGTAACGTTGGATAATGAAGAGAGCAATGTAAACTATACCATTAACAATTTGGCTTTCAAACCAACCAAGCGCATCATTGTTGAAGAATATACCGGAATGGGATGCCCGAACTGTCCGCTTGGAATCGTTGCGATGGAAAATATGGAAAAGATATATGGCGATGCCATCATTCCCATCATCTTACACACATACACCGGAGATATCTACGGAAGTGGAGTTGAGGGTTATTCATCATTCCTTGGATTCACCGCTGCTCCATCCGGTATTGTGAACCGTGGTGCCATTTCTGCACCTATGTATGAGGATGCCACCAATGGTTATCAATTCAGCAACAACGAAGGTACACTTTGGCTTGATATCGCTGCTACTGAAATGGATCAGATGACAGAAGCCGACTTCAATATCTCAGCAACACACAACAGCGACAACGGAAAGATCTCTGTCAATTGTGATGTCAAATACGCCATTAGCGAGAATGGCAAGAATGTGAATTTGTTTACCATTGTCATGGAAGACCAACTTGTAGGCTACCAAGACAATAATCGTTCTTCCATCAGCGATCCTAATTTAGGAGAATGGGGGAAAGATGGTATATATGGCTCATCACGCGTATATCCGTACTATTTTGACAATGTCGCTCGTGCCGTAATCGGCGGATATAATGGAGATGGTGGTCACATTCCTTCATCGGTAAAAGCAAATACAACATACCAACCTTCATTAACATTTGATGTCCCCACTAATATCAAAGACACCAAAAACATGAAAGTGGCATGTGCCCTTATCGATGCGAACACCGGAAAAGTCATCAATGCAGCAGTAACAAAAGTTACCAACCTGAACAACATATATGATGCCCAGAATACTCCATCAGTACAGATTTGCGCAAACGGGAATATTATTCGTATTCTATCTACTTCTACTGAGCAAATTACCGCCAACGCGTATACTGTAGACGGTCGACTTTTGGGTACTGCCACGCATCACGTACAAGCAGACATTCATGTAGGTTCTTATCATGGTATTGTTATCGTGAAGGCTCAGGTTGGACAAGAATTTGTAACGAAAAAAATATGGGTTAGACCATAATCGCATAGCAGACAAGATGCCGCCAATGATTTCTGGCGGTATCTTGCTTCATTTATTTTGAATAGTTCTCTACATAACATATGAAACAAAAACTCTGTACGCTTTACTTGCTGCTCTCATTCATTTGCGGGACAGCAATGGCACAAACCAAAACGGTAAGCGGAACCGTTATCTCCGGAGAAGACAATCTGCCTATGATTGGTGCTGCTATCATGGTAAAAGGTACTACGATAGGACAAACAACCGATTTGGACGGAAATTTTAAAATCAGCAATGTGCCCCAAGATGCCAAGCAATTGGAAATTTCTTACATCGGTTTTATCAAACAGGTTGTCAATATCAAACCTAACATAAAAGTCACACTGCAACCGGAAAGTAAAACATTAGACGAAGTGGTCGTTACAGGTATGCAGAAGATGGATAAACGACTTTTTTCTGGAGCCACAGTTCAACTGGATGCCGACAAGATGAAAATTGATGGTATGGCAGACATCAGTCGCTCGTTGGAAGGACGTGCAGCAGGAGTTTCAGTCAGCAATGTTAGCGGAACATTCGGAACAGCCCCTCGTATCCGTGTTCGCGGTGCCACCTCTATTTACGGTAGCAGTAAACCGCTGTGGGTGGTAGATGGTGTCATCATGGAAGACGCAGTAGATGTGTCGGCAGATGCTCTTGCTACCGGCGACGTAGAAACATTAATCAGTTCATCCGTAGCCGGTTTGAATGCCGATGATATTGAAAGCTTTCAGATTCTGAAAGACGGTTCTGCCACCTCCATCTATGGCGCGCGTGCCATGGCAGGTGTCATTGTCGTTACCACAAAAAAAGGAAAGGCGGGACAGAGCCGTATCAACTACACCGGTGAGTTCACCATGCGCATGAAACCCAACTACAGGAATTACAATATCATGAATTCCCAAGACCAAATGGAAATTTATCGTGAGATGGAGTCCAAAGGTTGGCTGAATTTCTCCGGCGAAGGCAACAATGGTTTGTATAATGCCGAAAGCAGCGGTGTCTATGGTAAAATGTGGCATTTGATTAATACCTACGACCCTACCACCGGACAATTTGCTTTAGAAAATACGCCTGAAGCTCGCAATGCCTATTTGCAACAAGCTGAAAAACGCAACACAGACTGGTTTAACGAATTGTTCACCCACCACATGATGCACAACCATTCTGTCAGCATCTCATCCGGTACAGACAAAGCCTCGTATTACGCTTCATTGAGCGTACTGAGCGATCCAGGATGGTACAAGCAGAGCAAGACCAACCGTTATACTGCCAATTTGAATACCACGTTCAATATCAGCAAAAAATTATCTTTGAACTTGCTGTCGAATGCTTCGTACCGTAAACAACGTGCTCCGGGGACCACAACACAAAGCGTGAACGTAGTAGATGGAGAAGTCAGTCGCGATTTTGACATTAACCCCTATTCGTTCGCATTAAACACATCCCGCACACTTGACCCTAAAGAGACATACACACGCAACTTTGCTGATTTTAACATCTTCAATGAACTGAACAACAATTACATTGAGCTGAATGTAGTAGACTTGAAGTTCCAGGGTGAACTGAAGTACAAGCCCATCAATGAACTTGAGTTCAGTGTTTTGGGAGCCTTGAAATACAGCAGCATCTCTAATGAACATTTCATTACGGAACATTCCAATCAGGCCAATGCCTATCGTGCTATGGGCAACGCCATCATCCGTGATCATAACGACAAATTATACACAGACCCGGACGACCCCTATTCTTTGCCTGTCAGCGTATTGCCGGAGGGCGGTTTCTATAACCGAAAGGACTACAAGACCAAAGGCTTTGACGTACGCGCCAGTGCCTCTTGGAACCGTCTTTGGAAAGATACTCATCTGACCAATCTCTATGCCGGTATGGAAGTCAATGCCATTGACTACAACCAGTCCTATTTCAATGGTTGGGGGATGCAGTACGCCATGGGCGAAACACCTTTCTACACTTATCTGTTCCTCAAACAGATGGTGGAACAAGGACTGAATTATTTCTCCTTGGGCAATAATCATGTACGCAGTGCCGCTTTTTTCATGAATGCCAACTATGCGTACAAGGAACGCTACTCGCTCAATGGTACCATCCGTTACGAAGGAACCAACCGCATGGGTAAGAGTCGCCAAGCACGTTGGTTACCCACATGGAACATCTCAGGACGTTGGAATATTGACCAAGAGAAATTCTTTGAACCACTCCGCGACCACGTATCCTTATTGGCATTCAAGGTTTCATATTCTTTGACCGGCGACCGCGGTCCAAACATCTCCAACTCAACTGCGATTATTTCCAGTGCTAACCCTTTCCGTCCATTCACTTCTGTTCAAGAAAGCGGAATGCAACTCTACTCTTTGGAGAACAGTGAACTGACATACGAAAAGAAAAACGAGTTGAACTTCGGATTGGACATTGGTCTGTTGAAAAACCGTATCAATATCACTATGGATTACTACACCCGTAACAACCATGATTTGATTGGTGTTACCAACACACAGGGTGTAGGTGGTGAGACCAAAAAATATGCAAATATAGCCTCCATGAAGTCACACGGTTTTGAATTAAGCGTTTCTTCTAAAAACATTCAAACCAAGAACTTTTCTTGGACCACCGACTTCATCTATTCGACCTACAAGAACGAAGTTACAAAATTAGATGCTGTCGCTTCTACGATGGATTACATCAGCGGAACCGGCTTCACCATGGAAGGCTACCCCGCACGCGGTTTGTTCTCCATCAAGTTTGCAGGATTGGACAAGGAGGGAATACCTACATTCTATAATGAGAAAGGAGAAATCACACAGACAGATTTGAGTTTCCAAGGTGGTGATGATTTCAGTTGGTTAAAATACGAAGGATCTATCGACCCCACATTCACAGGTAGTTTAGGCAATAGTTTCAGCTATAAGAATTTCAACTTAAATGTTTACCTCACCTATTCCGGAGGTAACGTGGTGCGTCTTGACCCGGTATTCAGCGCTAAATATTCTGACCTTACCGCCACCAGTCGCGAGTTCAAAAACAGATGGATGCTACCGGGAGATGAGGCGAAAACCAACATCCCCACTATCCTTAGTTATCGCCAATATTATGAGAATAGTTTGTTGACAACAGCCTACAATGCATACAACTATTCTACCGAACGAGTGGCAAAAGGTGGTTTCATCAGATTGAAAGAGATCTCTTTGGGTTATGATTTCCCTAAAAAAATAATTGAGCCACTGAAAGTCAACAGCATGTCGTTGAAATTACAAGCGACCAATCTCTGCTTGCTTTATGCAGATAAGAAATTGAACGGACAAGACCCTGAATTCATCAACTCAGGTGGTGTGGCTTCGCCTGTTCCACGCCAATTTACTCTAACTCTCCGATTAGGACTATAAATCACTCATCAAAAGATATAAGCACTATGAGAATAAAATATAACTTTATCCTATTTATCATCCTCGTTCTTTGCTCAGCATCGTGCAACGATTTTTTAGATGAGTTGCCTGATAACCGCACAGAATTGGACACGGAGGAAAAGATTACAAAAATTTTGGTCACCGCTTATCCCACGACCAGTTGGAATTTCTTAGCGGAATATTATTCGGACAATACCGACGACAACGGAAATAAATATAGTATATTCGACCGCCTTACCAGTGAAGTGTACGCTTGGAAAGATTCATACGAAAGTGGAAACGATTGCGCCGGAACATTTTGGAGTTACTGTTATTCAGCGGTTTCCACTGCCAATGCCGCTCTTGAAGCCATTGATAAGATGGGCAACCCAAGGACACTTTCCGCGCAACGAGGAGAAGCTCTGATGTGCCGCGCATACGCACATTTTGCACTAAGTTACATTTTCTGCGAAGCATGGAGTGAAAAAAATGCCGATATCGCTTTAGGTATTCCCTATGCCACACGCTTAGAAACTACTGTCAACCCTCATTATGAACGTGGAACCATTGGAGAGGTATATGAAAAAATCGCAAAGGACATAGAAGAAGCTCTTCCACTCATTGACGACAATCTTTATACCGTACCCAAATACCACTTCAATAAGAAGGCTGCTTATGCTTTTGCGGCTCGTTTTTATCTTTATTATCGCAGGTATGACAAAGCGATTGCTTATGCCAATATGGTGCTTGGTGATGACGCCAGTCATATGGTACGTGATTGGGAAGCATTGGGTAAACTTTCTCTCAACGACGATGTACAACCGAATGCTTACGTAGATGCATCCGATAAGGCCAATCTTTTGCTCAAAACCGCTCGTTCATTTTGGGGCTTGTACAATGGACCATTAACCGTCACATGCAGATACACCCACAATATCACTATTGCAAAGAATGAAACATGCATGTCTACAGGAGTGTGGGGTGACAGTAATAATTTAATGAAATTCACAGCAGCGAACTACACCTCGGTGCCCAAGGTCATTTATCGTAAATTCCCCTTCTTCTACATGGAATATACCGACCCAGCCCAAGGTATCGGTTATTACAATATCGTGGAATCAGTATTCAATACCGACGAAACCCTTATGGTTCGTGCAGAGGCCTATGCAATGTTGAAACAATACGACAAAGCATTGGCTGACATGCAGGTATGGGTCAACTCTTTTACCAAATCTGATGTTCAACTGACGACAGAATTGGTCAACAAATTTTATGGTGATATGGAATACTATACTCCCACAAAACCCACACCCAAAAAAGCATTACATCCGGATTTCATTGTTGAAGAAGGTACGCAAGAGAATTTGATTCATTTCATCCTTCATGCACGTCGTATTGTTACGCTTCATGAAGGACTGCGTTGGGGTGATATCAAACGTTATGGTATTACAGTTCACCGCCGTACTGTACAAAACAAAGTCATCACAGTGACCGACGAGATGAAAGCCGACGACCCGCGTCGTGCCATCCAAATACCAAAGACATCCATTGAAACGGGTATGACCCCGAATCCAAGATAAACGCAACCTTTAACCAGAACAAACAATGAAAAAATATATTAAATACTTTTTGTTGGCATCACTCACACTATTTACCGCATCTTGTCATGAAGATGAAATAGAAGACACCAGCATATTCGATACCAATCCGCCACAACGCAATGCGTTCGACCAATGGTTAATGAACAATTACATTGCACCTTATAACATTGATTACAAGTACAAATGGGAAGACATCGAGACCAACATGAGTTATGATTTGTCTCCTGCCGGTTACAACGAAGCCATCACTTTGGCTAAAGTCGTTAAATATGTATGGTTAGAGGCGTACGATGAAATCGCCGGTATACACTTCATGCGTACATACGTTCCCAAACAAATTTTAGTAATAGGTTCTGCAGCCTATAATGCCGACACACAAAGCACGGTATTAGGTACAGCCGAAGGCGGTTTGAAAGTCATCCTATACAACGTGAACAACATCAGCAATTATGTGGACAAAGTAGAATTATTGAACAAATACTACTTCCACACCATGCATCATGAGTTCGCTCACATCCTGCACCAAGCTCGAAATTACGATCCGGATTTTAAAAAAATTACCGAGGCAGATTATATCGGTTCAGAATGGACGGAAAAAACCGACACTGCTGCCAACAAATTGGGATTCGTAACAGCATACGCCATGGATCAACCCGATGAGGATTTTGTGGAGATAATTGCTTGTCGTGTCACCAATGACCAAGCATGGTGGGACAAGATGCTAGAAGGTGCCGGCAAAGAAGGTGCCGAGAAAATCACCCGCAAATTTGAAATGGTCAACAACTATCTGCGCAATTTATGGAACATTGATATTGACCGGTTACGCAGTGTTGTGCTACGGCGCAGTAAAGAAGTAAAAGATTTGGATTTGAACACATTATAAATATAACATTGGCCCTATATGAATAAAATGAAACATATTGTATTATATATAACTTTGCTCTCGTCCATATCGCTAACATCATGTTTCTTTGCAGAAGACGACGTTTTTGATCAAAGCGCAACTGAACGTATTGAAAATGTACAAACCGAATTGCAAGAGTTATTGACCCAAGCCCCTAATGGTTGGATTTTGGAATACTACCCGGGAGGTGAAGCGCATGATATCGGTGGTGTCGTATGGCTATTAAAATTTGAGGGTGAACAAGTCACAATCATGTCCGATAGTCAAGTACAGGGCTATGATGAGCCCAAACCTACAATGCCGGGCGAGACCAAAACATCCATTTACCGTATACTGTCAGATCAAGGTGTAGTGCTCTCTTTCAGCACTTACAATCCGCTCATCCATTATTATTCTGAACCACGCGGAGGATTTGATGCTGATGGTTTCCAAGGCGATTTTGAGTTTGTCATCACTTCATTCACACAAGATGAAATTCAAATTAAAGG